>Ga0209089_10000069_pt1 | contig 92601 bp, 84 predicted proteins | sample ArcticOcean_MG_C_FD_187431 | JGI IMG/M metagenome (GOLD analysis project Ga0209089, IMG submission 187431) | Marine microbial communities from western Arctic Ocean - ArcticOcean_MG_CB2_150 (SPAdes) (version 2) | ecosystem: Environmental > Aquatic > Marine > Oceanic | place: Arctic Ocean: Canada...
ATAAAGTAGGGTGGTTAAAGTCATTGTTTAGTTTGTTTCTTGACTCTATGCTCAGGAGCCATGAACAGGAAGGTAAACTAACTGGCGCCACATGGGTGATGATTGGTGCGGTTATTTCCATTATATTATTTTCAAAACCAGTCGCTATTATTGCACTTATCTTTATGAGTCTTGGAGACACTGCGGCGGGGTTAATTGGTCAACGATATGGAAAACATAAAATTTGGAATAAATCTTGGGAGGGATTTTTCGGTGGTTTGTTCGTCTGTATTATTATTGGAATGAATTATTCATTATTGCCCTTGACCATTTCTTTGAGTGGTGCCGTTGCGGCAATGGTCATGGAAATTTTGCCTATACCTCTGGACGACAATTTTAAAATTCCATTAGGGGCAGGCGCAATCATGATGATGCTCTCTACACCTATCTAATGTCATTTTTATTCCCGGCTGTATTATGGGGACTGATAGCTGTATCACTACCCATTATCATTCACCTGATTAGTCTTCGCCATACAAAAACGGTTGATTTTTCTACCATTCGTCATATTAAGGCGTTAGAACATGAAACCATTCGGAAATTAAAAATCAGACAATGGATTTTAATCGTACTACGGATGGGTATCATTTCCGCATTGGTATTGATGGTTTCTGGTCCGATTCTAATGAATGATTCCCCATGGATTCCGAGTGAAAATGAATCAACTGCTGTCATTATCATTGATAATTCGGCGAGCATGGCTGTTATGAAGGATCGTCATACTTATCTTGACAAAGTGAAAGCTGCATTACCCAATATCGTTTCAAGTTTCAATGGTTTGGTCAATCTTCGTGTTTATCAAACAACACCAGTCAAACAATTATATGATGGAATTATAGAAAAAGGGATGACGATTAATCCTACAATATGGAATATTGCACAGGCTGTTGGCAAAGATAAAATCTGGTCTGTGGTCGATTCGGTATTGAAATCTGTTACGGATGCATCTGGTAATAGAGAATGTTATATTTTAAGTGATTTTCCCATCGCACCACCATCAAATTTCAAAACAGATTTTAATGGTTGGCAATTTTACTTCTTCGGCCAAGAACCGATGGCAGATAATGTGTCTATCTCCCATATTTCCGCTGTCAGTCAAATTAAGCTACCAAACCACCTATTAAAACTCAAAACAAAAATCGAAAATATGGGACCAATTGAGAGACGTAATGTTCCCGTAGAATTATATATCAATGAAGAACGCGTTGGACAAATCGTGTCTCATTTCCAGCCCCAGAGAAGTAAGGAATTTTTATTTCAGGTATACCCGGGAAAAAGTGGTGTAGTTCGAGGAAAATTAGTTATTCCAAGAGATGACTATTCTTTTGATGATACCCAAACATTTGAATTGACCATCCCTGAACAAATTTCATGCAAAGTGATTGCAAATTCCCAGGATAATTTATTTATGCTGAAAACCGTATTAGAATCCATTAGCGGGAAAGATCGGTTTTTGGATATTGAATTAAAAGTGATGGATGGAATTCATCGGGTATATTTGGATGAAACGGATGTATTGATTCTTCAAGACCCGAAACATTTATCACCATCAGCCATCGAATCTATGAAACGTTTTTTAAGTGAAGGCGGCAGTATTTTGTGGTTTTCAGGTGAAAATTATGCAGGTCTATCCTCTATAACCCAGGCTAATTTAAAGTTACCTAAATTTATAGAAACAGTTCACGTAACAGGTGAGTCTTATTTTTCTGTTGATGTGACCGATAGAGATAATCCCATTTTACAGGAATTAAATTTGAGAGATTTATCATCGGCGCTTCCCCAAATTTATAAGTATAACAAGATTGAAAACCAAATAGGCCATAAAAATATTTTAACATTAAATAATGATGATTCCTTCTTTTTAGAGATACCTCACTCAGGAAGTCAAATTTATTATTTTACGTCACCCTTAGACCTCCGGTGGAATGATTTTGGCATGAAGGGTCTCCTCATACCATTAATACATCGACTTCTGATATTGTCCGCGACAAACGAAATCAATACTTCCATGGTAGAAGTAGGACAGGAAAAATATATAAAAATAAATAAATCACTCATCAATAAAAAATGGTCTTTAATAACACCTTCTGGGAATAGAATCCTTTTGGTTCCAGATTATAATCGTGAAGAACTTATTATTAATAATATTCAAGAATTAGGTTCATACGAAGTATTCGCAGCCGATGAGTTTTATACGGCATTTTCTTCGAAATTATCTCCATTTGAAAAACCAAGTTTGCGTGCTCGAGAGGATCAAGTTATTTCAATACTAGGGGAAAGTCGGTCAGTATGGATACACCCAGGATCCGATGTAAAGGGAATCATCTCTTCCCATAGACAGGGCAAAGCATTATGGCGAACGTTTTTAATTTTAGCTATTGCCTTGTTGATGTTAGAATCATATTTAAGCCGCATGCGGACCGAAGAAATCAAAGTGCACTCTTGATAGAAAATTCTGAAATAAAAATGAAAGAAAAAGCACTCCTTGTGGGTGTAATCCATGGTGAATTGAATCAAAATCTTGTTGATGAACATTTGGAGGAATTACAGTTATTGGCGGAGACGGCAGGTGCAGAAGTGGTGGGAAATGTTACCCAAAAGTTAAAGCGAATTAATCCATCATTATTTATCGGATCTGGAAAGGCAGAACAGCTTATAAACCAGGCAAAAGAGTTGGGTGTTTCGCTTATTATTTTTGATGATGAACTCAGCCCAGGACAGATTAAGAATTATAGTAAACTTACCGAAGAAGTAAAAGTGATTGATCGCAGTGGGTTGATTCTATATATTTTTAGACAGCACGCCCAAACAAAAGAGGCAAAGACACAGGTTGAATTAGCACAATTAGAATATATGTTACCGCGACTCACCCGGGCGTGGACTCACTTAGAGAGACAAATGGGTGGCATTGGAACCCGTGCTGGAGCTGGTGAAACGCAAATTGAGGTCGACCGTCGACTAATCCGTACACGTATTTCCAAATTAAAACGTGAGTTAGAAAAAATCGAAAGGGAGAGAAATACACAAAGCAAAAGACGAGGGAATCAGTATAAGGTTGCATTAGTGGGTTACACCAATGCCGGGAAATCCACCTTAATGAAGGCGATTTCAGGGGCTGATGTTTTTATTCAAGATCAGCTTTTTGCTACGTTAGATACGACCGTGCGATCGGTTGAGTTAGATAGCTCTCACACTATATTGTTGAGTGATACTGTAGGGTTTATTCGGAAACTGCCCCATCATTTGGTGGCAAGTTTTCGGAGTACATTAAAAGAAGTCGTTGATTCGGATTTAATTTTACTGATTTTGGATGCATCCAGCAGTCAGGTTGAGGATCATTATCAAACCATCATGGAGGTATTAAAAGATCTGGGCGCTGATAGACATCAGATCCAAATCGTGTTGAATAAAATTGATCGTGATGAAGCTGATGAAAACATTCATTTTTTAAAAAGAAGATTTGCCGATAGTACTTTTGTATCAGCATTAAATAATCTACGTATCGAAATGCTCTCCCAAAGAATAATTGAAATCATAGATGAAAATTATCAAATTGTTGACCTTCGGTTTTCCTATCAGGAATCAAAAGAAATGGCTTTGGCCCAAGAAGGGGTTGATGTGTTAGAACGGAACTACGATGATGATTGTGTCCGGTTAAAAATAAAAGGTGCTCGATGGCGAATAAATCAAATCCAGTCATCCTTATTGAAATAAAAAACCCCTGAATTTCAGGGGTTTTTTAATGCTCTTACTTCAGACTCGATTTCAGGATCCGTGTATTCACGGTAGAGGTCTCTGCTTTCAGCAAACTTCCTTTATCCCATCACGATAAATCGAGACAGAAAAGGCCTGTTTTTTGAATTCAGAAGGTTGTCTCAAGGATTATTTCTTGAAGATCCTGAAATTCAATGACTGAAGTAAGAATTCTAAAATAGCTCCCCAAGTTTACACGAATTATTTTATATGTTTCAAGAATAGTTCACATATTTTTAATTAGAGATTTGACCTTCACTAGACGCCACGGCTACAGCCACGCTTGCATCTCCGGTGACGTTGGTTACGGTCCGCATCATGTCTAAAATTCGATCTACACCTAAAATGAGAGCAATCCCTGCACTGGGGACCCCAATGGCTTCCAGGATAATAATTAGCATAATAATTCCTGCGCCCGGTACAGCAGCCGTTCCGATTGATGCCAGAACAGCTGTGAGTACAATGGTAAGTTGTGCGCCGAGGGTGAGCTCCATTCCCAATGTTTGGGCGATAAATACAGCAGCAACTGCCTGATAAAGGGCGGTGCCATCCATGTTAATCGTCGCCCCAAGGGGAAGAACAAATGATGAGACCTCTTCGGAAACGCCTAGCTCATCTTCACACCTTTCCATTGTAACGGGTAGTGTGGCTCCACTGGAACTGGTAGAGAATGCCAATAATTGGGCTGGGGCGATTCCTTGGTAAAACTTTTTTAATGACATATTTGAAAAGATTTTTAACACGGCTGTATAGGTGAACATCATTTGAATGATCAATCCGATAATCACCACCAGCATATAAAACCCAAGGGCACTGAGCAATTCTAATACATTGTTGAGATTATCTCCTGCAACGGACGTAATGGTATCCGCAATGAGTGCAAATACGCCAATGGGAGCCATGAGCATAATATTATCAACCAGTTTAATGACAAGATCGTTAATCCCTTCCATAAAATCTAATACAGGCCTTGCCTTGTTTTTGGGTATTTGAATAAGGGCTATGCCTATGATTATAGCCACAAAAACAACCTGAAGCATATTTCTATTATTCGAAGCAGAACTAAAGAAATTACTGGGAACCATATCTACGATAGGTTGAAGCGGTCTTCGTTCTTTTATCTGGTCGGCAGCTTCTAATTTTCCAGATGCTGCGGATTTGTAGGTTTCTTGAAGCTTTACCTTCATATCCTCTGGTACAGTGTCGCCAGGTTTTAATAGATTTACAGAAACTAGACCGATAGTAACAGCAATGGTAGTAGTTACTATATAAATTGTAATTGTTTTACCACCAATTCGGGACAATTTTTTTAAGTCCGAAAGGGAAGCGACTCCGGTAATTAATGAAGATAAAACCAGTGGTACGGCAATCAATTTTAATAGATTTATAAATATTATACCGAATGGTGCTATCCAGTTTGTTGTAAATCCGCCCCAACCATTTGCTGCGGCGAGAACGCCAAAAATGAGTCCAAGTACAAGCCCAATAATAATTTTCCAGTGTAATTCAAGTTTCATGTTTACTCTTTTATGTTATTTAAGAATCCATGTTGGATTCTTTCCGTTTTTTGATTTCATTGTATTTCCTAAAATAAGCATCACCGGCTGAAGAAAAAAAGCCCAATAGTCTATTTTTCTTTCCACCTTTTTCATCAACACGCTGAATGGCCGAATGAGCTGCAGTATCGAATAAATCTTGAATGTGGGCAAATAATTCTCCCACACGTTTTGATAATGGTTTACTCATGGATGAATATTAATGCTTCTTTAATATCGGTTGTTGGTATTTTACAGGCAAAATCTTGGCAAACATAAAATGTGACTTTGTCATCAATCGTTTCTTGAGTCGCCGTCCATTTTGCCAAAGGAGAAAGGCCTGGGGATAATTGATCGGTGTCTTTAAAAAGAAGAATTTTCCCCGGAATATATTCGGACTTCATTCTGGTTAGGGCATCCTGCGTGGCAGGATCACTCCCGGATCCCACAACAACAATTTCTTTTGGATGATCATATTCAAATAAGAATGCTGTCACCATAGAAGTATACCCCGAGGGTACTTTATTTATTTCATTTGAAAATACTTTAAATGTTTTATCCGCCATTTCTGCCCATTTTATTTCTCCAGTGATCCGTGTCAATTTGAGCAGGTTCATGGCAGCAATAGAGTTTCCAGATGGAATGGCTCCATCGTAACCGGTCATAGCGCGAACAATTAATTTTTCTGTTTGATCACTCCCTAAATAAAAGCCGCCACTTGATTCATTCCAAAATTCCGAAACCATGATATCACTTAGCTGAATAGCATTTTTGAGGTATTCAATTTTGAATGTTGCTTCGTAGAGTTCTAACAAACCCCAGACAAAAAATGCATAATCATCTAAATGGGCGTCCAACCCCGATTTTCCTTTTCGATATCGTTTTTGCAATCTTCCATTTTTATCCATGAGGTTATTAAAAATAAACTTTGCACTTTTTTCAGCGGATTCAATAAGCACATTATCTTGGAAAGCCACACCAGCTTTGGTCATAGCTGCAATCATTAACCCATTCCAATCCGTAAGTATTTTATCATCTTTTAAAGGGTGAATTCGTTTTTCTCTGACATGAAATATTTTTTCACGAATTTGTGAGATTTTTTTGAGATCTTTTGAATTTGAAATGGGTGTCTTCAAATGGAAGATATTTTTACCTGTGGATTGGCCAGAGGCTTCATCCTTGAAATTTCCTTCCGGTGTCAAATTAAATCTATTCTGGATGAATTGGGTATCTTCCTTGCCAAGAATAGATTGTAATTCTTGAATGGTCCATATATAAAAAAGGCCTTCTTCACCTTCGCTGTCAGCATCTTCAGCGGAGTAGAAGCCACCTTTCGCATCGGTCATATCCCGCTGTACATAGGTCAAAATTTCTTCAGCAGTCTTTTTATATTCGGGTTTCCCTGTGATTTGAAATGCCTCTGTATATGCCATAACCAACATAGCCTGATCATAAAGCATTTTTTCAAAATGGGGCACCAGCCATTCTTTATCGGTGGCATAGCGGTGGAACCCATAACCTACATGATCAAAAATGCCACCCAACCGCATTTCTTGCAATGTTTTTTCAACCATTTCCAGTGCTGTTTTATCGTCCGTCATATGATGATATCGAAGCAAATACACTAAGTTATGGGGTGAGGGGAATTTAGGTTGTGTCCCAAAACCGCCATGGTTTTTATCATAACGATTTACAAATTGAGAATAGGTTTCCTTTAATATTGCTTTTGATAAAGGAGTTCCTAATTCTTTTGTATTCGATTTTACTAAGTATTCATTAATCTTTTCCGCTGATTGAACCAATTCAGCCCGCCTGTTTTTCCATGCGTCGGCGATAGAAGGGAGGAGTTCCATCATGCCGGGACGGCCCAAACGGCCATTTTTGGGGAAATAAGTTCCGGCAAAAAACGGCTCCTTATCCGGTGTCATAATAATGGTAAGAGGCCATCCACCGTGCCCGGTCATGGCTTGGCAAACGGACATATAAACATGATCAATCTCAGGAAGTTCTTCCCGATCCACTTTGATGGAAATAAAATTTTCGTTCAATAATTGAGCAACTTGCTCATCCTCGAATGATTCGTGTGCCATTACATGGCACCAATGACAGGTGGAATATCCGATAGAAAGAAAGATTGGTATGTCTAGCTCAGCTGCTTTTTGAAATGCTTCATCCCCCCAGGGATACCAATCTACTGGATTATTTTTATGTTGTAGTAAATATGGGCTCGACGATTCTGCTAGTCGATTCACGTATATTTCCTTTTGATTTGGATCATCATGATTGGGTTGACCCCATAGAAATGGTATCTGCCCAATTAAAACTGTTATGGAAATTAATTGTTTTAAAATAATGCCGATGCTTGTATTTCGCATGGTGTGAAATTAATTTCATTGCCTCAAGTTAACCAAGACAGAAGCAACATATGATTCATTTAGTCGTTATCCTCTTATATCTCTTCACTTTGATTGGGATTGGTATGTACAAAGCCGGCAAAATTAAGACCCAATCTGATTTTGCTGTGGCCGGACGATCCTTACCACCCTGGGTACTGGTGGGTACCATGTTAGCCACATGGATGGGCACAGGATCTATCTTGGGTAATGCGGGAAAAACTTACGAAACAGGTATGGCCGCTCTCATTCTTCCCCTCGGCAGTATTTTAGGAATTGTCTTGCTCACAAAAATTGCGGGTAAAGTAAGGGCTTTTGAAAAATTTACCGTACCGGAAATTTTAGGAGATCGGTTTGGCCCGGGCGCAAGGATGCTTTCTGTCATTGCACTTGTGATTGCCTACATGGTGATTGTGAGTTATCAATTCAATGCAGGAGGTGCTGTATTGAACACAGTTTTAATGGATGAAACGGGTAATTCCCTCATCAGTATTCAAACAGGAACCATCATTGCAGCCATCTTTATCATCGCATATACGATGTTGGCGGGACTTGTGAGTGTTGCCTATACAGATGTAGCGAATGGCATAATCATCATTTTTTCATTTGTAATTGCTATTCCAATATTTCTTGCTCAAGCCGGTGGATTCTCCGGTATGGCGGCTTCATTTGAAGCCATGGGTAAGCCGGAGCACATGAACTTTTTTGGTGTGTATTCCACAATGGATATTATCAATTTTTGTCTGCCGCCTTTTCTGCTAATCATGGGCGATGCCAATATGTATCAGCGATTCTTTGCCAGTAAAGATGCCAAGGGCGCCGAGCAGGCAACAAAAGTATTAATCTTTGCGGTCCTTCTTGCGGAATTGATGATTATTTTTTCTGCTTGGGTGGCTTCCAGTATGATTCCCGATGCAGAGGTGGGAAAGTACGTTTTGATTTATGCGGCTCATAAACTATTACCCACATTCCTGGGTGCTATTATGATGACAACAATCGTGGGTATTATTATTTCCACCGCTGATAGTTTTCTACTCGTTCCTGCCACAACACTTATGCGGGATGTTTATTTGAATTATATTAATCCGAACGCTGATGAAAAAAAGATTGTATTACTGAGTCGATTGCTTGTTCTTGGATTAGGTATTATTGCTTATATAGTATCATTAGGCTTTGCTAAATCTGAAGGATTTTTTGAGCGAGCATTGTATGCTTATACAATTTATGGTGCAGCCATTACACCCAGTCTGGTGGCAGCATTGTTCTGGAAGCGGGCGACAAAAGAAGGGGCAGTCGCTTCTATTATAACGGGGACAGTTACCACTTTATTGTGGAAGGAGGCGGCCTTTATTCAAACAATTATTCCACAGAATATATATAATAATATGGATGAAGTATTACCAGCCATTACTTTGTCGGTAGTTTCCTTGGTGGTTGTCAGCTTATTGACAAAAAAGAATTAAGTCCGTGTAATTAAAGGGGGATTATTTTTCAAAGGAGAATCTTGGCTCGGTTCTATTTCCCGTCTATAATATTCAAATGTTTTGCCAGTTCCTTGCCAGTTGTCTATGCGATCAACAATCCGAATATCGCCTGTAAATCGTGCGGATACACCATTGATTACATGGCCCGTGATAAAATTAATCCCATCTTTTTTCTTTGCCCAACTCAGAAATACCCGTTTTAACATTTTGGCGTAGCCGTTCCCTTTATATTCCGATTGAATCACAAAGGCATAGGTATATAAGGTATTGCCTTTCCCGAAATTTTCATCCAATCGGGCCCAGGGCTCATTACTAAGAGTCTCTAAAGGGACACCAATTATATAGCCAATAATTTCATCTCTATATCGGGCAATAAAGGGTAAAGATCCGGATTTATTAAAATATTTGTGAATAGTAGCATCAGTGAGAATTGCTTTATCACTATAATCCTTTGCTAAAGACTTGGATATTTCTATCAATTGAGGGAAGTCATCTTTTCCTGTATGTTTTATTAATTCAATTTGAAACACACCGCTAGAAGCAATTATTTTGGAATTTGAATTGGATAAGTTAGAAATAGAAAGTTGATCCATAGGGGGTGAATTTAATCGATGTGAACAGTTTTTCTAATAAACTATACAATCCTTTTTCAGGTTCCGGTCAACCCAAAGTAAATTCTTAGCTAATGAAATCATTTAATTCGCGACTTTCAGATGTTATAAGGGAAAAAGGAAGCCATCTTTGCGTGGGACTGGATATGAATCCAGAAGGATTAGGTTCGACGAGTTCTTCCTTAAATGAATTGAAAGCACATGCTTATAAAGTCATTGATGCAACACAGGATTTAGCTGCTGCATTCAAGCCGAATTTGGCATTTTTTGAACGGTGGGGGAGCGCCGGTTTTAAATGGTTGGAAGAAACCATGGAATATTTTGGTGATGATACAATCATTATTGGGGATGGGAAAAGGGGGGATATTGGTAATACGGCCAAACAATACGCACATAGTTTATTCAATCATTTTGAATTTGATGCGGTAACGTTGAACCCTTTTATGGGGAAGGATTCTATCGCACCATTTACGAACAATCCTGAAAAGGGCGTTTTTATTCTGTGCCGAACATCCAATCCTTCTGCCGTTGATTTTCAAAATCAACCTATTGGGAATGAAATGTTGTTCGATAAAGTAGCTAAAATGGCTGTTGATTGGAACAGCAATGACAATGTGGGATTAGTCGTTGGTGCCACCGCGCCGGAAGAAATTAGCCGTGTACGGAAGCAGGCACCTGGACTGCCATTTTTAATTCCCGGAATCGGGGCACAGGGTGGAGACCTTAATCGAAGTATGAAAGATGGGAATACAGATGGCATTGCATTGATTAATGTTTCAAGAGGAATTAGTTTTGCCGGCGATCTAAGTGAAAAAGCCATATGGAATGCGGCACAAAACTATGTAGACCAAATGAGGGGGATTACGAATGAGTCGTGATGACTATTTAAATATTTTTAGAGAGACTGGGGCACTATTAGAGGGCCATTTCGTACTCACCTCTGGGCGACATAGTCCGTCTTATTTTCAATGTGCGAAGGTACTCCAGCACCCACAGTATTTATCCATGTTTTCTCAAAAAATATCGGATCATTTTGAAAGCTTAGACATTGATACGGTAATTTCTCCCGCGGTGGGAGGAATTGTAATCGGAACGGATGTGGGAAGGGTTATGGGGAAGTGTACCATTTTCGCCGAAAGGGAAAATGGAAAAATGACCCTTCGAAGAGGATTTACGATTAAACCGGGGGAAAAGGTATTGGTTGTGGAAGATGTCATAACCACAGGCGGATCAGTGAAAGAAGTAATGAATGTAGTCGATGCGTTTGGCGGAATCGTGATGGGGGTGGCTGTGATCGTTGACCGAAGTAATGGGACAGTCGTTTTGCACAAAAACCAATTCTCATTAGTTCCCATGGAAGTTTTAAGTTATGAAGAAAGTAAAATCCCGAAGGAATTGGAAGCAATTCCAACAACAAAACCAGGAAGTAGGAGTTTAAAGAAGTGAAAAAAATAATCAGTTTAATATGGATTGGAGTCTTATTCATGAGTTGTGCAAAAGATAATGATGTGGCGGTAATATCCACACCGTTTGGCGATATGGTTATAGAATTATATCCAGAAGTTTCCCCTTACCACGTTGAAAATTTTCAAATATTAGCCAATGAAGGGTATTTTGATGGAACTACATTTCATCGTGTTATCCCCGGTTTTATGATTCAAGGTGGTGATCCTAATTCGAAGGATAATGACCGGATGAATGATGGTACAGGAGGCAGGGCAGGAAAATATTTCGGCATTGGTCGTGAAGATGATTCTGATTCATGGTTGGTTCCTGCTGAGTTTAATGATTCTCTCCATGTGAGGGGCACGTTATCCATGGCAAGGACTCGGAATCCAAATAGTGCGTCGAGTCAGTTTTTTATCTGTCATGCACCTCAACCAGCATTGGATCATCAATATACTGTTTTTGGAAAAGTTATTTCTGGGATGGACGTGATTGACCAGATTGTCAATGCCAACACACCGAGGCGTGAAAATAGAATGTATCAAGGACCCGATGGTGATAATCCATTTGAAAAAGTGGAAATGTCTGTGAAAATCATGAAACAAAGCGAAGCGTTGAAAGACTAAATGCCCAGGCCAATCATTGGTCTTGCTTTGGGAGGAGGGGGTGCAAGAGGGGCAGCCCATGTTGGTGCCCTGACTATTTTGCATCAACATAAAATACCGATTCATCAGATTGCAGGAACCAGTGCTGGTGCTGTCGTGGGTGCCATGTATGCCGCAACGCTCGATCCAAAATGGGTTGAAAAGCGATTCCGGGAATTCATAAAGAGTGATATCTTTAGAGGACTGGGGACGGATCGTATTCCAAATAAGCCAATCTCGTCAAGTTCAGCTTTTAATCAGGTTGCTAAAAAGTTGAAAGATCAAATGGTGCTGGCTATGTCATTGCATCGGAATTCGATCATTAAAAAAAAGCGTTTAAAAGATGCATTTGATTTTTTAATTCCGGTAAAAACATTTGAAGAATTAAAGATTCCATTGAAAGTTATTTCCACGGATTTAAATACATGTCAGCCTGTGGTTTATGATTCGGGTGATTTGATAGAAGCGGCCACCCGAAGCGGTTCCATCCCTGGCTATGTGGAACCAACAGTAGCGAATGGACAACTTTTGGTGGACGGTGGCGTAAGTGTCCCCTTGCCCACGACTATTATCAGAAATGATGTGGATTTATTAATTGGTATTGATATTCGCCGCCGTGGTATGAAACCTTTGGATGAAATAAACATATATGAAATTATGATGCGGTCAGACATGTCCACTTACCAAAACCTCATAAAACATTTTTCACGGGAAGCTGATATATTAATCAGTCCAGATGTCAAAAATTATCAATGGTCCGATTTCGATCAATTTGATTATTTTTTTAATGAAGGTATTCAATCTTGTGAAAATGCAATTTTGACAATTCAACGACAAATTAATCAAAGAAAAGGACTTAGTTTTCGCCTCAAACAATGGTTTGGTCACCATAATTAATACACTTAGCTTCGACCCGATTTGTGAAAAAAATATAGATAAATGAATAGATTTATAAAAACAATTATTCTCATAGGCTTTTTTAGTATTTCCCATCTCTGGGGACAATTTGAAAGTCCGGTAACCCTGTCAGCGAAAGCAGAATCTTCTGTCCGTGCTGGAGAAGTTGTGAATATAATCGTGACGGCAGAAATGGATGCGGAGTGGAAAATATATGCGCTTCGGGATCAAGGTGAAGGGCCCATCGCCACACGAGTAGTAGTTACGGGAGAAATAATTGAAGCGTCAGGTTTGGTCTGGGAGGATGAACCGGTTGAAAAATATGATGATGGATTTTTAACCAGGACCCGAACGCATCAAGGAGGTGCCATTTTTAAAGCACCAATTTTGGTAAAATCGGATTTGTCCCCTGGAAAATATAATTTATCAGTCAATGTTCTTTTTCAAGTATGTAATGCATCCCTGTGTTATCCGCCAAAAGAAGAAGTATTGACCATCACGGTCAACGTAGAGGGTGGGACAGCCAGAGATGATCGCACTGACATGGTTTTGGTCACCGAAGTTTTTGATGATTTTGGAAATATCAATCTGGATGCCGCCATTGATGAGGGGTTTTTCTCATTTGTTATATTGGCATTCTCCATGGGGCTTCTTGCCCTGTTAACCCCTTGCGTTTTTCCCATGATTCCGATAACGGTTTCCTTCTTTACCCATCAGGGTGAAACAGGGAAAGGGAAACCCATTACCAATGCAATCATTTATACTTTAGGGATTATTGCTACATTTTCTATCCTCGGTATTATATTGGCATTGACATTGGGTGCTTCTGGCGCCAACCAGTTGGCGGCCAATCCGTGGGTGAATATTTTTATTGCTGCATTGTTTATTTATTTTGCCCTATCTCTTTTTGGGATGTACGAAATTGAACTTCCATCTGCATTACGTCAGTATTCACTGAAACAAGAGGGGCGAGGCGGCGTTATGGGAACGCTTTTTATGGCCGTCACCTTTACATTGACCAGTTTTACATGTACCGTGCAGTTTGTCGGGCTTCTTTTAGTCGCCGCTTCTCAAGGTCAATGGTTTTGGCCCATGATCGGCATGGTTGTCTTTAGTGCTGCATTTGCATTGCCATTTTTCTTTTTAGCACTTTTTCCACAATATTTAGCTAAAATGCCAAAATCCGGTGCCTGGTTAAATTCTGTGAAAGTGGTCATGGGGTTTTTAGAATTGGCAGCAGCCTTCAAGTTTATTAGTAACACCGACTTGGTTTGGGGTTGGGGATTTTTCTCTCATAATACTGTTTTAGCTGTCTGGGCTGTATTGATGCTTCTGACGGGTATTTATCTTTTGGGAAAGATACAATTGCCTCATGATTCACCTCTCGCTTCCATTAGTGTTCCCAGACTCATGTTAAGTACGGCATTTTTAACTTTCGGTTTGTATCTCACTTCTGGTCTTTTTGGTCAAAAAATTCATGGTTTGATATATTCCTATTTACCGCCCATTGTTGAAAGTGAATCCGGTGCGGTGCGCATGAATGGTGCATCCATGGCAGAGGAATTTAATTGGTATCGAAATTTAGACGAAGGGCTTGCAGAAGCGAGAGCAACAGGAAAATCAGTATTTATTGACTTTACAGGATATACCTGTACAAATTGCCGATGGATGGAAGCGAATACATTTACGAAGTCCGAAGTGAAAGATCGGTTTGGCGAAATGATTCTTGTGCAGCTTTATACAGATGGGGGCCCGAACCATCGGGAAAATCAGCAATATGAAATAGATCGATTCGGAACGGCAGCATTACCATTTTATGTAATTTTAAGTCCCGACGATGATGTAATAACAACTTTCCCAGGAATGACACGTAGTCTTGATGATTTTTTGGATTTTTTGGATAAAGGATTAGCAGGATAGAAAGATGATTAAAATGAGAATAATTTTATGGATGACCATATTAATTGCTATCGGTTGTGGTCAAAAAGGAAAAATGAAGGAAGCGACCCGGCCCAGCGAAATTGTAAACAAAATGATGGGCACTAATAAAAGTAAACGTCCGGATTATGCCATCAAAGCACCGGATTTTACTTTGCGTACCGTTCAGGGTGAATTATTCAAATTAAGTGAAAACCGCGGTAAAGTAATTATGCTCAACTTTTGGGGAACGTGGTGCGGGCCCTGCCGGAGAGAAATTCCCGATTTTAATAAATTACATGCGAAATATCAAAAAGATGGGTTGGAAATTGTTGGGATAACCCTTACCTCTGGTTCATCTAAAAACATTCTCCAATTTATGAATGCCTGGGATATGGAATATACTGTACTTACAGATATAGATAATAACGAGACACAAAAAGTGACCAGTATTTATGGGCGTGCCATCGGAAAACCCATAACGGGTATTCCCACCACATTAATCATTGATCAAGAAGGATATATTGTGAAGGGATATATCGGCCCGCGGAGTGAGGAAGTATTTTACAAAGATTTAAAACCACTTCTTTCTTCCTCTTAATCCCTTAATGCTTTTTGAGTGTAATATAAATATCATCCAACCAAAATTCATTTGCCAATGAAGGTCCACATGACAATCTATGTAGTTTCTGGAACGAATTTATGAAACCTATATTTTTATTTATTGCTCTCAATTTATCCTCACTATTTTCCGGGGAATACTGGCAACAGTTTGTCCACTATCAAATGGATGTAAAACTGGATACCGCAGCCCATACCATCGGTGGCCATTCAACCATTAAATACGTGAACAATTCCCCAAATGAATTGGATCACATTTATATTAATCTTTATGCCAATGCCTTCCAGGAAGGGACGGTGAAATATCGGGAATACATGGCCAACCTCGGCCGCGCCAGCCGGATTGCCAAATTCATGAAGGGAATGGAAAAATATTTATCTAATTATGATATCAGCAATTTCTCCATTGACATGGATGGGAGCGTGATTGCCGATACTTTCAAAATAGAAGATACCATTTTATCTGCTGATCTATCCCAACCTTTGGCTCCGGGAGATTCTCTTATCATTGCCCTGGATTGGACCCAGCATGTGGGGGAATTCTCTGAACGGGCTGGACGAGTTGGTGTCCAATATAATTTTGCCCATTGGTATCCGAAAATGGTGGTCTATGATGAAAATGGCTGGTTCGATGAACCTTTCCATGCTGAGGGAGAATTCTATGGAGAATTTGGCACATTTGATGTAACCATGGATGTACCCAAAGGATATATCATCGGTGCCACAGGTGTGGTTTCAAAGGGGGATCCGGGATGGGAAGAAGTGCGGGTGGATACGAGTCAAAAATTTTCAGATTGGCTGAAAGAATTCAAGAAGAACCGCATGGAATATGATTCCACCGAAAGACGGGTGGTGTCTTTTCATGCAGAAAATGTTCATGACTTTGCCTGGGTCACCACACCTAATTTTTTATACGAAAGTGGAGAGTGGAATGGAGTTGCGGTCCATGCCCTTTTCAATCAAAAAAATGGTAAAAAGTGGACCCAAAAAGCGGTAGCCCGGACCGAGCGTGCCATTCAATGGCTCAGTACACAATTCGGCATGTATCCCTATCCACAAGTGACCAATACAGATCGCCTCGCCGGGGGCGGTATGGAATATCCTATGTTGGTCATGGATGGCAGCGAATCTGAAGGATTGATCCTCCACGAAGTGGGACACATTTGGTTTTACGGCATCCTTGCCAATAATGAAGTGCGTGAAGCGTGGATGGACGAGGGGTTTACGTCGTTTCAAACGCGATGGTATATGATGGATCGGTATGGTGATCACGGGTTTGATCTGGAAGGTGGTAAGCGCTATAAAGATTGGCAGAAAAAACACTGGCGCTTTAACAGCAGTTTGGGGAATTCTCAATGGGGGATGATCGGTTTTATGTCCAGTGGTCAAGATGAGCCTATCAGCCGTTCCACTTATATGTTTAAGGGGAGCCGTGCTGCCGGTGCCAATGCCTACACAAAGCCATCTCTCATGTTGGATGAATTAAAATATATCTTGGGTGAAGAAACATTTACCCAAGGGATGCAGGAATATTTCCGTCGTTGGAATCTGAAGCATACCAATGAAAAACGGTTTGTTGATGCCATGGAAGATGTGAGCGGTCAGGATTTAGATTGGTTCTTCCGCCCATGGCTCCATGATACGCGCCTCTTGGATTACGGCATTAAAGGTTGGGAAAAGAAGAAAAAGTTGGATGGCACTTGGGATGTGACATTGAATATTGTCCGCAATGGGAAACGGGACATGCCCCAACTGGTGGAAACAAAATTGAAAGATGGGGCGGCCCATCTTATTTGGTGGACAAACCATAAATTTCGGACCAGTGACTCCTTTACATATAATGTACCCAGTGAGCCACAATCGGCTATGCTGGATCCCGATGCCCAAACAATGGATATCGATTTCAGAAATAATTCCACGGGTAAAATGAAGTCAGAAAAAATGTTTTATCGGCCGGGGATGCGATACCAACCTCGAAATCGAATGGTAAAACAATGGCATCCAACTGTCCATTATCTCGAAAGAGATGGAGCCGTTCCCGGACTCAGGTTGCGGAAATCATATGGGTTATTAGAAAGTGTTATGACCGATATTAATGTTGGGACTGAAACAGGTAAAGTATTTTGGAAAGTCTCCGGTTGGAATCGAGACTTATTTAAAGGAATGGACAAAAATTATTTTCATGCATATGATTTGGGTGGTGTACGTGGTTATGGTTTGCATTCTGAAAAACAACTCAATGCAACTGACCCGATTTTTGGTATTAAAAGTGTCGAATCGGGTTTTTATGTGACCAATGCTGTGGATACGAGCAGAACCAATTTATATGATATTGGTAAAACTGTTGTTTTCTTCACCAAACTAAACGCTTACTTAGGGCCTATTTCTAACCAAGTCGTTTTTGATTTTGCACCGGGCGGAATCTCAGATTGGACTTTCAGTCGTTTAACTATTACAGAATCATTTGATCAAAGTTTTGGGTTGTTTGGTGCAAGGTTTAGAGGCATTTATGGGAAAATGTGGGCCGATAGCAAAGGAGTTCCGAGTCAAGAAAGATACACCGTAGAAGGGGCCGGATCAGGCACCACGTATGAAAAACCATATCTTCGAGATGCATCCAGTTTATATAATAATACAAACTTAAGGAATAAATACCATTTAGCCGGTGATGCCAACCTCCGCGCTTTCGGAAATCAAGGGTTTAGTGGCGTAGAAAATGTATTCACGACTACTTTTGAAGGTTATTTAACCAAATCCCTTTTAGGGGTTAAATTTGAACTGGCCACATTCTTGGATGCAGGAACGTTAACGGGGTCTAAATTTGAAGTGGGTGATAATGGATTCAACAGTACATCTCTCATTGATTATGGTATTGGAATACGATTGTCTAAAAGAATTTTTGGTCAATCCATCTATCTTCGAATTGATAAACCATTAGGTGCAACAATTGATGGAAAATCCATTGAGCATATGAATGAATGGGTATTCAGTTTTCAAAAAAGTATATGATATGGAACCTTCAACAACGGATTGCATTATAATGAACATGATGAAACAAAGGAATCCGATGAAAAAAATAATTTTTATGATATTATTGGTTGGAAGTATTTCAGGCCAAAATTCAATATTAAAACAATTTAGCGATGCATTTGCCGATATTGCAGAAAAAGCAAATCCGGCGGTTGTCACCATTCTAACCGAGAAAAAAGTAGATTTAGGTCAACTCCATGGGCAACTGCCGCAAGACAATGATTTCTTTAAATTTTTTGCCCCGCGTATGCCCAGACAACGTGAATATAAATCAACGGCTCTTGGATCTGGTGTGATTGTTAATTCCCGGAAAGGATATGTGATTACCAATAACCATGTGGTGGCCGATATGGATGAAATCACCGTACGATTATTGGATAAGACAGAGTATAAAGCAACGGTGGTTGGCCGTGATCCCAAATCAGATTTAGCGGTATTGCAAATTGATGCACGGGGCCTTACGGATTTAGATTTTGGCAATTCGGATAAACTCAAGGTAGGCGAATGGGTCATTGCAGTAGGGAGCCCATTTTCGGCTAATTTAAGTCATACGGTAACCGCAGGAATTGTTTCTGCCAAAGGCAGGGGGAATATCATTCAAGGTGATGTGTATGAAGATTTTATCCAGACTGATGCAGCCATTAACCCGGGGAACAGTGGGGGAGCCCTTCTGAATTCCGCCGGTGATTTGATTGGCATTAATACAGCCATTTATACCAACAGTTTTGACCGTAGTAACAAAGGGGTTGGCTTTGCTATCCCATCCAATATGGTGAAACGGGTTATGGCTGATTTAATTCAACATGGTAAAGTATTGCGATCCTGGATTGGGGTACAGATTCAGCCACTGAATGATTCCTCTGCTCGTGCCATGGGATTAAAATCCCCCGATGGCGCATTGGTATCGGATGTGGTTAAAGATGGTCCCGCTAAAAAGGCCGGCGTAAAAACAGGTGATGTGATTATAGAATTCAATGATGTTCAGGTGAAAAATGTTGACCATCTTAGAAATACAATATCCGCATCAAAACCCAATAAAAGATATGATTTGATTGTGATTCGCGACGGTAGGAAAAAGACGCTTAAAGTGACTTTAGAAGGAATGCCCGGCGATGAGGTGCTGGCTGCAACGAGCCGTCCGGCCCAAACGAATGAATTGGGTGTTCAGGTTGCAGAATTGACACAGGCACTCATGAGAGAATATAATATCGACACCAATGAAGAAGGAGTGATTGTAACTGCCGTTTCTGATGGGAGTATTGCAGAAGAAGCGGGGATCCGTATGGGTGATATTATTACCAGAGTCGGAACCAAAAGATGCAATTCGCCAAAAGATTTTCAAGCGCTTTTGAAAGAAACACAAAAGCGAAATATGGTTATGCTTCATTTGAAACGAGATGGTGTGGCCCGATATATGACACTCGAATTAGACGATTAATTTTAAATAATATTTCAGGTAAAAAGGGTCATGGCAGCATGGCCCTTTTTTATTATCTATTCCCCTTTGTTTACAGACGGCAGAAAGATTAATTTTCGCACCCCTAAAAAGGGCCTAATTGAAATATGATACAACGCGTCAATCCACAAGCAGACTTCATCGCCATCGAGCACAAAATACTCGATTTCTGGAAAGAGAATGATATCTTCCAGAAACGGCGGGATGCGAATGCAGGCAAACCTAAATGGTCCTTTATCGACGGACCCATTACGGCGAATAATCCCATGGGTGTGCACCACGCCTGGGGTCGAACACTCAAAGATGTCTATAACCGTTACAAGGCCATGGATGGCCATGAATTGCGGTACCAACAAGGGTTTGACTGCCAAGGGTTGTGGGTTGAAGTAGAAGTGGAAAAAGAACTGGGTTTCAAATCCAAACGAGAAGTAGAAGAATTCGGCATAGAAAAATTTGTGAATATGTGTAAAGAGCGAGTTCGCAAATTTTCTGGTGTTCAAACGGAACAGTCTAAACGACTGGGGTATTGGATGGACTGGGATAACTCTTATTATACCATGTCGGATGAAAATAATTATAGCATTTGGGGCTTCTTAAAAAAACTATTTGAAGAGGGTAAAATTTATCGCGGTTCCGATGTGGTACCATGGTCCGGGCGGTCCGGGACCTCTTACTCACAAATGGAAATTATTGAAGGGCGAAAATTGGTAGCTCATAAATCTGTTTTTGTGCGATTCCCTCTTCGTGATAAAAAGAATGAATATCTTCTGGTGTGGACTACAACCCCTTGGACATTAACATCAAATGTAGTGGCAGGGGTCAATGGCAATCTGGATTATGTAAAGCTCAAAGCCAATGATGGCGCTATTTATTATTTTGCCCAGGAAAACTTAGAATTCAAACGTCTGGATAAACAGTTTAAAGAAAAGAAACAATGGATTGAGGGCGTCCCCAAACTCAAAACCATCGCCCAAATATTTAAAGAACGAGGCGGTTACGAAATCCTTGGGACTATTAAAGGATCGGACATGGTTGGGTGGACTTATGGTGGCCCCTATGATAAATTTGAAGCACAGTCGGAACCGGGTGGTTTTCCCATTGTAAATGAAAAATTAAAAGAGGATAGGTCTTCCGGGAAATCTCAGCATCAAGTGGTAGATCCGGGGAAGGACAATATGGGGAGCGACATTGTTGTGGCGGGAGAAGGTACGGGAATCGTTCACATGGCACCCGGGTGTGGTGATATTGATAACAAGATTGGGAAAAAATTCGGATTGGTGAACATAGCGCCTTTGGATTCAGAATCAAAATTTATAGATAAGTTCGGCTGGCTCACGGGTAAATCTGCAACTGACAAGGAAACGACCCAGGCCATTATTGACGATTTAAAAGAACGAGAATATTTAGTTTATGTGGAAGAATACCCTCACGTTTATCCCCACTGTTGGCGATCGGGCGACGAACTGGTTTTCCGATTGGTGGATGAATGGTATATCAATATGGATTGGCGAGATAAAATCAAAAAAGTAGTGGATGACATTAATTGGATTCCTAAATGGGGCGGTGAACGAGAGCACGAATGGTTGGATAATATGAGCGATTGGATGATATCCAAAAAACGGTTCTGGGGGTTGGCGCTACCCATTTGGACCTTCGAAGATGACTCCTATTATGTGGTGGGATCCAAAGAAGAGTTAAAATCATTGGCTGTTGAAGGGTGGGACGAGTTTGAAGGGAATAGTCCTCATCGACCGTGGATCGACAAAGTGAAAATTAAACATCCGGAAACAGGACTAATCGGCACCCGTGTTTTGGATGTGGGCAATCCGTGGTTGGATGCGGGGATTGTGCCTTTTTCAACGCTGGGATACAACAACGATAAAGAATATTGGAATGAATGGTTTCCCGGTGATTTTGTTACAGAATCTTTACCCGGACAGTTTAGAAATTGGTTTTATTCACTGCTGGCTATGTCCGCATTGCTGGAAGAAAAAGCCCCATTCAAAACGTTGCTGGGTCATGCCTTGGTAAAAGCAGAAGATGGCAGAGATATGCATAAATCCTGGGGGAATGCGATCTGGTTTGATGATGCAGCAGAAAAAATGGGTGTGGATGTGATGCGGTGGATGTATGCGTCCCAAAACCCTGAACATAATTTATTATTCGGATATCATCATGGAGATGATGTGCGCAAAAAACTGATTCAGCTTTGGAATTCTTATTCCTTTTTTGCCACTTACGCTGCCGTGGATGGGTTTGACCTTGGTAAGGGCAGTATTGAGGATGCAGATCTGAACATTATGGATCAGTGGATATTATCGAAATTACATTTGTTCATCAAAGATTCAAGAGAAGCAATGGATCAATTTCGATCTGATTTACTCATGAAAAAGTTTGATCTTTTCTTGGATGAACTTTCTAATTGGTATATCCGCCGCAGCCGCCGCCGATTCTGGAAAAGCGAGGATGATGCTGACAAACAGGCTGCGTATGTGGTGTTATATCAAGTATTGACGAATGTGATTAAAATTTTGGCACCCGTATTGCCATTCGTTACAGAAAATATTTTTCAGAATTTGGTGAGGAATCTGGATAGTGCTGAACCTGAGAGTGTCCATTTATGTGATTACCCCATATCGGATGAAAGTAAAATTAATTTAGATCTCATGGATAAAGTGGATGCCCTTCGCCGGGTGGTAGAACTGGGTCGGTCTGCTCGGAATAAAGCGAATTTAAAAATCCGACAACCCTTGGCTGCGTTATCCTTTACCGTCAAAGATGATGGTGTAGCTGATTTTATTTTTGAACAGCAAAATGTGGTATTGGATGAATTGAATGTTAAATCGCTTCATCACGCTGAGTCAGAATCCGATTTGATTCGCTATATCATTAAGCCCAATCTGCCTTTGTTGGGGAAAAAATTTGGAAAAATGCTGCCGCAAATCCGAGTTTATTTAAACGATGCGGATGGGGATCAGATTTTGAATGATATCCGCACCCAAAAGAATTATACATTTGATTTGAATGGAGAAAGCATCATTTTAATTAGAGACGATTTGTTGATTGATACTGAATCTGCCGAGGGGTTTACATCCTCCGGTGATGATCATGTGACGGTTGGTCTCACGATAAAATTGACGGAAGAATTGGTTCAGGAAGGCATCGTAAGGGATGTAATTAGACAGGTGCAAACCATGCGAAAAAATGCTAATTTCGCCGTCGAAGATCGTATCATAATTTATGGATTGCTCGAGGGTCCTGTTGGTGAAGCCATACGGTCATTCGAAGAATTTTTTAAAAATGAAGTATTAGCTGTTGAACTTATTGAAGAAAATCAATCTGGGGAGTTTAGTGACGCATTTCAAATTGGTGATCAAAAAGTTCGATTGGGTTTAAAACGTGTAAAGTCTTGAAAGGAAGCGTGAAGTGGCAAAAAAATATTCTAAAACAAAATTGAAAAAGTTCCAAAAACTCATTGAAGAAAAAATGGGATATGTCCATAATGAAGTGGAAACAATTAAAGATGGCGCGGGATCGGCTACTAATAAGCAAGGTGGTCTTACACCGGACTCCATTTATAGTAACCATATGGCGGATGCTGGAACGGATTCCCATGAGCAGGAAAAAAACTTTATGTTCATGAATCGTGGCAGTGATTATTTCGGAAAACTCGAAATAGCATTAGAACGGATCAAAGATGGTACATTTGGCGTTTGTCAGATTTGTGAAGAACTTATTGTAGAAGAACGGATGGTCGAAGTTCTGAATGCCACAAAATGTGTTGGCTGCAAAGAAACAGAAAAGCTCGGCTTATAATGAGAATATTGTTTGTGAGTGCCATCTTGGTGTTCGCAGACCAAATTACAAAGGGCATGGTTCGGAGCACCATGTCTTTGTATGAATCCATTCCGGTTATTACGGATTTTTTTCATATCACTTACGTGACGAATGACGGCATGGCATTTGGGTTAAATTTCCCCTTTGGTATTTATGTTTTTTCAGGTGTATCCATTCTTTTTACTGGTTTCCTATTTTGGTATTTATGGACAATCCAAGATCATGGTTTTATTATTCGAACCGGGATTGCATTAATCCTGGCCGGTGCCATTGGCAATTTGATTGACCGTGTTTTTATGGGGGAGGTTGTGGATTTTCTTGATTTTATGGTTGGAGATTATCATTGGTATGTCTTTAACATTGCCGATTCCTGCGTAACAGTGGGGATGGGGTTTATTCTATATGATTCACTTATTTTGGAACGAAAGAGATTAGCGCAAGCGGGTTGAACCCAATGATCCTTTTGACCAAGGGTGGAGAAAATATCCGCCTGGATAAATTTCTCTCTTCCCACTTGTCTGATTTAAGTCGGACCCAAATCCAAAGAATGGTAAAGGAGGGTCTGGTATTGGTAAATGGGGAACCATCGAAAGTTGGATTAAAACTGGATGGATCCGAAACCATTCAATATACCCTTCCAAAAATAGAACAGGAAGTGAACCGAATTGAGCCGGAAAATTTTCCATTGGATATTCTTTTTGAAGATGAAATACTTATTGCCATCAACAAACCAGCTGGATTAATTGTTCATCCCGGTGTGGGGCAAAAAACCGGTACATTGGTCAATGGGCTCGCCTATCATTTTAATCAATTGTCGGATATGAACGGCAGACTTCGGCCAGGGATTGTCCATCGGTTAGATCAAGATACGTCTGGCGTCATTTTAGTGGCGAAAAATAATCAAGCACACGGCAACTTGGCCGCTCAGTTCGAGCATCGGACCATCCAAAAAGAATATATGGGTATCACGTGGGGATACTGGAAAGAACCAAAAGGCGTTATTGATGGTTCTTTAAAACGAAAACGAACCGATCCAACCACTTATGAGATTAACAAAACAGGGCGGAATGCACTCACGCGATACCAGGTGGATATTCAAGGCCAGGTTTTAAGCCAGATTACTTTTTCACCAAAAACGGGTCGAACCCATCAAATACGTGTACATTCCGCCAGCATGAAACATCCAATATTTGGCGATGAGAAATATGGCGGTGGGTTGAATAAAACCAAAGGATTTATCCCAGAAATGACAAAACTATTAAAACAATTACTGAAAGGAATCGGTCGTCATGCACTCCATGCGAGGCGAATTTCTTTTCAGCATCCATCCACAAAAAAAGAAATTGAAATAGTGGCTACAGTTCCAAAAGATTTAGGAAAAATCATTGAGGATTTACCTCTCATCAATGGATAGTTTGAAAAAAGTAATGTTGGAATTTTTGTCTTATCTTGACAAAGAGAGAGGATTCTCAAGCCATACCATCAAAGCTTATCAAACGGATTTAAATAGATTCATTTCATTCCTTACCCAAGAAGAAAATAAATCGAATTTTAAGTTGGTCACCCGCCATACAATCCGGAATTATTTAGGGACTGAGTTCGATGAGGGATTCTCCAGTAAAACGGTCGCGCGTCGTTTGGCCTCCATTAAATCTTTATTTAAATATTTAATGCGATCAGAACAAATCAGTGACAATCCGGCTATTCATGTGAAATCACCTAAGATTTCTCAAACACTCCCCAATTTTATTGATGAAAAAGTCATTGATACATTAATGGAAAGTCCGGATGTTTCCACATCTAAGGGAATGCGGGATCGGGCTATTTTAGAATTATTTTACAGCACTGGAATTCGACTCAGTGAATTAATTGCATTAGATATCGATTCAATTGATCCGCAAAGCCAATTGGCGAAAGTCCATGGGAAAGGGGATAAAGAAAGATTGATTCCCTTTGGAAACAGAGCGAAATTTTGGGTAGAGAATTACTTGAAAAATCGTTCATTATCGTTCAATTCCGCTCCAAACCACACACCATTATTTATAAATGCAAAAGAGAAACGTATTCCCAAAAGTACCGTTCAAAGAAGAATTCGCAATTATATTAAACTGGTGGCAGAAGGTGAAAGGTTAGGGCCTCATATTTTGCGCCATTCCTTTGCAACGCATTTGATGGATCGCGGTGCAGATATCCGTGCTGTGAAAGATTTATTAGGACATAATAGTTTATCCTCAACCCAGGTATATACTCACATTAAACCTGAAAAAATGAAGAAAATTTATAAACAGGCCCATCCCCATGGTGACTGAATAAGGAATACAGGATGACAACCACAGGAAAAGATTTAGCTTTAGATAAAATGGGCTTTACGGATATAGGTCAAGTGCTTAGAAACTTGCCTGTAGAAGACATTATAGAAAACATTGTTGACCACCAAGAAGGCACCCTGGGTTTAAATGGGGCCGTTATGGTGGATACAGGACGATATACGGGACGTTCCCCAAAAGATAAGTATTTCGTTGATGAAGGATCCTCCAATAAAAATTTGTGGTGGGGGCCCGTTAATGCCAAAATAGATGAATCAATATTTGATGATTTATATGAACAGGTTGTGGATTATTACAATCATTCAGACGATTCCAATACCTATGTTTTTGACGGTTTTGCCGGTGCAGATCCAACCTACAGACTCAATGTAAGAATTATTGCCAAGAAAGCATGGCAGGCCCATTTTGCCCATAATATGTTTATTCGTCCGGAAAATGGAGAGTTGGATGGATTCAATCCTGATTTTACCATCATTAACGCATCGGATGTTTATAATGAAAAATTTGAAGCATATGGGATGCATTCCAAAACATTCATTATTTTTCATATGGCCAAACGGATTGCCATTATTGGAGGAACGGAATATGGCGGCGAAATGAAAAAAGGTATTTTTTCTGTCATGAATTATATGCTGCCGCTTCAAGGTGTATTGGCCATGCACTGTTCGGCTAACGTGGATAAAAATGGTGAAAATCCCGCCATATTTTTTGGTTTATCGGGTACGGGAAAGACAACACTGAGCACGGATCCGGAAAGACCCTTGATCGGGGACGATGAACATGGCTGGTCTGATGATGGTATATTCAATTTTGAAGGTGGATGTTATGCAAAAGTGATTGATCTGAATCCGGAATATGAGCCGGATATTTACCATGCCATTCGCCATGGTGCTTTGCTGGAAAATGTGGTATTTGATGAAGAAACAAAAGAAATAGATTTTACGGATGATTCAAAAACACAAAATACCCGTGTTTCATATCCCTTGAATTATATTGATAATTCTGTTTATGGCCAGGGTAAACCGTCCATGTCTGGTCATCCAGAAACGATTATTTTTCTCACCTGTGATGCCTATGGTATTCTTCCTCCTGTTTCAAAATTAACACCGGAACAAGCCATGTATCATTTTATTAGTGGTTATACAGCAAAAGTGGCAGGGACAGAGCGGGGAATTACGGAACCGGTTGCCACATTTTCGCCTTGTTTTGGTGGGCCATTTTTGACACTTCATCCTTTGAAATATGCGGAATTACTCAAGCAAAAAATGAATCAGCATCAAGTGCCGGCCTATTTGGTGAATACGGGCTGGGTGGGTGCCAGTGCTCAATCTGGCGCAAAGCGTATTTCTTTACCGGTTACGAGACAGATAATTCATGCAACCTTAGATGGAAGTATCGATTCTTCCACTTTCGAAGCCGACCCATATTTTGGCATTATGGTTCCTCAGTGTTTAGGCGATATTGATCCAGATATACTTGTCCCGGCAAAAGCGTGGAAAGATCAAAATGAATACAACAATATTGCAAAGCAGTTAGTAAAAAAATTCCAGAAAAATTTTGAACAGTATGATCTAGGTGATGCTGAAATTCTGAGTGCAGGTCCAAAAATAGATAATGACAAAAAAGGGTAAAGAATGAATATTAATTTTACCGCACGCCATTTTCGAGCACCGGATGTTTTAAGAGATTATGCAGAAGATGGGGTTGCTCGATTTGAAAAATATTTTGATCGCATCAACCAATGTGAGATTGTAATGCTTCATGAAAACAGTATGTTTATCACTGAAATCAACCTCCATATCCCTCAGCATGATGTATATGCAAAATCATCATCGCCAAACGGATTTAAATCAATCGAAGGGTGTATCGATAAAATTTCAAATCAGATTGTTAAAATCGTTGATCAATGGAAAAAACACCGATAAGACTTCGTTCGATTATCTTTCCAATCGTTTGGAGTCGATTTACCAAAGCGTGTAACTTCCGCGCTTGCAAAATCAATATTAATTAGGAACATAAATGAGCAAATATATTTTTACGTCTGAATCAGTATCAGAAGGGCATCCCGATAAGGTCTGTGATGCTATTTCTGATGCAATTTTAGATAATTTTATAGCCCAGGACCCCGAATCTCGCGTGGCCTGTGAAACATTAGCTACAACAGGAACTGTTGTCGTCTCCGGGGAAGTGACATCCAAAGGATTTGTTGATGTTGAACGTGTGGTAAAAGAAACATTGGGCAAAATTGGATATACAGATAAAGCCTATGGTATGGACAATGAAACGGTAAAGGTACTGTCCATGTTAGATAAACAGAGCCCTGAAATTGCCCAGGGGGTGAATGAAGGTGATGGCCTTCACCATGAACAGGGTGCCGGAGATCAAGGACTCATGTTTGGATTCGCATGTAATGAAACAAAAGAATTGATGCCTCTACCCATTCATCTATCCCATCGTTTGGTAGAACGGATGTCTGCATTACGTAAAGATGGGACCATTCCATGGCTGAGGCCGGATAGTAAATCTCAAGTTTCCGTGGCCTATGAAGATGGGAAACCCGTATCGATTACAAATGTCGTCGTCGCCACACAACATGACGATATGTTAGATCAATTCGGTACAGAAAAGGCTGAACATGATTTTGTTGAATCTGAAATGATTGAAAAAGTGATCAAACCGGTCATAAATAAATGTGGGTTGCCCTATGAGGATTCATTTATTGTGAATGGTACAGGCCGTTTTGTGTTCGGTGGACCTGAAGCGGATACAGGATTAACAGGACGAAAAATTATTGTGGATACTTACGGTGGTTACGCGCCGCACGGCGGTGGCGCTTTCTCGGGAAAAGATCCATCCAAGGTGGATCGATCTGCCGCTTATATGGCACGGTATATTGCCAAAAATATTGTGGCTGCAGGATTGGCCGATAAATGTGAAGTACAATTATCATACAGTATTGGTGTGGCAGATCCTACGTCCTTTTATGTGAAATCATTCGGAACAGGGTCCCTGTCAGACGAAGCATTAACTGAGATTGCTCAATCTATATTCCCCCTGAAGCCCGGTGGAATTATTCGTCACTTAAAATTAAAACACCCTCGGTATCATGCAACTGCAGCGAATGGACATTTTGGAAGAGAAGATGATTTGTTCACTTGGGAAAAGACCGATATGGTGGATGCATTAAAAACAGAAGTAGAAAAAAGGAAATAGACATGGCTTTAGCAGAAAAAACGCAAACAGAAAAATTACCTTATAAAGTTAAAGATATATCTCTGGCGGAATGGGGACGGAAAGAAATCACATTGGCGGAAGCAGAAATGCCCGGTTTAATGGCGATTCGAAAAGAGTATGGCCCTACACAACCGCTAAAGGGCTCACGCATTGCCGGTTGTTTACATATGACCATACAAACGGCGGTACTCATTGAAACTTTGAAAGAATTAGGTGCAGAGGTGACATGGTCATCCTGTAATATATTTTCAACCCAAGATCATGCCGCTGCAGCGATTGCAGACATAGGCGTACCTGTTTATGCTTGGAAGGGAATGAATGAAGAAGAATTTAATTGGTGTATTGAGCAAACATTATTTGCTTTTGAAGATGGGAAACCATTGAATTTAATTCTGGACGATGGTGGCGATTTGACCAATATGGTTTTTGATAAATTTCCAGAATTGGTTGGGGGAATCAAAGGTTTATCAGAAGAGACAACCACAGGCGTCCATCGTTTGTATGAACGGGTTAAAAATGGCACATTGGCCATGCCGGCGATTAACGTAAATGATTCCGTAACCAAATCAAAATTTGATAATAAATATGGTTGTAAAGAATCATTGGTCGATGCCATCAGGCGTTCAACCGATGTGATGCTGGCGGGGAAAGTTGCCATTGTTGCCGGATATGGCGATGTGGGTAAAGGGTCCGCAGCCTCTCTTCGTGGGGCAGGCGCCCGGGTGATTATTACTGAGATTGATCCCATTTGTGCTTTGCAAGCGGCCATGGATGGATTCCCGGTGAGGCGGATGGAAACCGCCATTCCTGAAGCGGACATTATCGTTACAGCGACAGGTAATAAAGATATTGTGCAGGCGCATCATTTTGAAGCCATGAAGGATAAAACAATTGTCTGTAATATTGGTCATTTTGATAATGAAATTGACATAGCATGGCTGAATGAAAACCACGGTTCTACAAAAAATACCATCAAACCTCAAGTGGATATGTACACTATTGACGGAAAAGATTTGATCATTTTGGCTGAAGGGCGATTGGTGAATTTGGGATGTGCCACGGGACATCCATCATTTGTCATGAGTAATTCATTCTCGAACCAGACGTTGGCGCAAATTGAATTATGGACGAATAATGATCAATATTCTAATGATGTTTATGTGTTGCCCAAACATTTGGATGAAAAAGTCGCGGCACTCCATTTGGATAAACTCGGTGTAGAATTGACGGAATTAAGAGAAGATCAAGCTGCATATATCGGTGTGGGTGTAAAAGGCCCATTTAAACCGGAACAGTATCGATATTAATAAGAGGAGATTTTTACAAAGTCTTCTAAGAAGTCTGATATAAAAAATGAGAAAAGAGCACCGAAATTTCGGCGCTCTTTTTTTTGTAGAAAAAGGGGTTCATTTAAGGTCAATTTAAAGGTCGAATCATCTGGCAGATGAACCACTTAGAATGAATAATCCGAGGAATTCTAAACAAACTTTTAAAAAACGGGTATCCAAATATCTTATTGGAGCCCTTTCTTTCTTTACGTTGAGTTGTGATTTTGAAAACCCATTGGCTTTTGAAATGCCAACTTGGTTCTTTGAATTAACCTTTCCATTGGTCCAACAAAAGTATTCATTGGAAGGGATGGTAGATAATAAACAAATATTTTCTACTCCTGATTCCATTGGAATGCAATTGATGTTTGAGGGGGAATTACCCGATACATCCATTGGGACTGATATCCTGGAAATCGAACTCAATCAAAATATCGTTTATTCGCAGGCTCCTGTATCTGCGCCAACATTATCCTTTTCTTTGGATACCACAATTAACCTGGCGATTCCTCTTGCACCGGGAGGCCAATTAACCAATAGTTCCGGTGTTGTATTTACGGTCCCGCCATCCATCAACCAGACAGTGACCAGTGCCGTATGGAATACTATTGCGTCTGCTGTGAACCAGACGATTCAAATTACCCTGAATCTCCCAACCATTCCATCAAGCCAGTTACCCAGTTTTGTAGAATCGGTAGATGGGATGGTTATCCAGACTGATGCAGGGAGCAGCGTCAGTGATTTTAATACAACCGTCAGCAATAAAGGGTTGCCCACCAATGTGACGAGTCCAACCATTTCTCTCGTTACGGACATAACGACACCGGCCAAAACTTTGGCGAATCATACCCAATCATCCGTGACGAAAGATAATAGCTTCGGTCCGGAAATTACATCGTTGAGCCAGGATAGCCTGGGCGGTGCCATTCGGATGGATATTGGTTTTGGGATTGCCAGTACTTCCGATGCAACAGTCACCATCAACGCAGGAGACAGCGTTCAGGTGAATGTGGCGATTCAACTTCGAATCGCAGGTTTGGATTCGGCCATTGTCCAGATCACAAAATCGGATTTACCCATCAGTTTGCCCAGTATTGATTTTCCAACAGAAATTGAAATATTTTCAGGCCTATTAAAAACAAATAGTGGTTTTGAGGTGAATGAAATCAACCTGACAGACGTGGCCAGTACCTATCCATTGAATGTTGATTTTATGATGAATTTTCAAAATTTTATTCCGCCAGCAGGGAAGGATTCCACAAAACTGGATACGGTGTTAAAAAAGGGTGTCACTATAAACAAAACCTATGATTTAGATGGATATACATTTTCGAATCCCGCTGGAAAAGATTCGGCATTAACTAAATTGAATTTGGATCTATCTGCCTCCATTCCAGCTCAATCGACTAAAATTCCCTTGGATGGTTCAGACATTGGGTCCGTTTCACTGAAGGTTACCATGAAAAAACTTCACTTTGAATCAATAGAAGCCAATATAATTCAGGAATTTCCACCGACAGAAATTGGTATTGCCGGAATGCCTTTGGGATTTTCTGGTATGGCATTTTCTGACACCAAATTAGAAATTGAAATGTTAAATACGATTCGTCTCCCGGTGGTTTTGGACTTTGATATGCTTTCGGTAAATCAGGCGGGAGATACTATGTTGGTAAAGGCATTGTCCACTTTAGCCAGCCCAACCAATGCAGGTGATACGATGAAAACAATTATTCGTTTATCGAGAGATGGAACCACAACACTGAAGTATAAATCACCATCATCGGTTTCTTATTTCGATAGTGTAACCGTTGCCCCGAGTGCTAATGAAACCACCATTGTGGAACTCATGTCTTCGAATCCTTCCGTTTTTAAGGTGAATTCACGCGCCAGGATTGATGGCCGCGGTACGCTGGAATCGGGCATGAACATTGGCGGAAAGTATAGAATGATAGCACCATTTGAGATCATTATGGCTCCCATGACATTTATATCTGTCACCAATACGCCGGTTCAAGAGATGAGCCATAGTAATCGAAACCGTATTCGAGCCACACTTCAGTCCGCCAGTTTAGACTTAACAGTGGAAAATAAAATACCATCGGGTGGTGAGTTGGCCATGCTTATGTCGAATCTGGGATTTTTCCCTCTGGATACCACAACGATTGCCCTTTCTGCATTTAAAGATTCAATGGTTGTTAAGAATAATTGGGTAAGCACAGATAGTGTGTATATCGTATCCAAATGCGAAAGCTTAAATCCTGAAACAGGTAATTTCTTTATTTTTGATGTAATGGATGATATTGCTGACTGTGTGGATGGTATGGCTTATTTAGTAAAGACCACTGGGTCTGGCATGGATACGGTTATTTCTTATGTGGATACGTTAATGAAAATCCCATTGCCCGATCCTGTGAGTTTTTATCCCGTAACAAACGCCGGTGTTCATGCAGGGCAAGTGAAAGATCCAGGGTTTATCGTTTACAGCAGTCTCATCCCCACTTCCCGCATCCGGCTCATGACGAATCCAGGCCAGCCATTTATGGCACCACGGTTTCACCTGAATGGATCGGGTGGAAAAAAAGTTTATTTAACCACCCTGGACTATATCGATATTAATTCGAGTCTTACATTTAGTCTAAGCAGTACGGGGATGACCAGCGCTGCACCGGATGAGATTGTGGTTAAATATCCCAATGGAAATCAATCGTTGAGTCAAGATTCAGAAGTCACGGTTAAGTGGAAAACATTCGGCACCATATCCCAGGTGGATTTAGCCTATTATGCAGGTTCTAACCCCGATGTTGCTACAGACGATGGCTGGACGGACATTACAACAGAATTAGCCAATGTGGATTCCTTTAACTGGACACCCAGTGCCACTTCCGGTATTTCGTCGTTGAGTGTCTCTCTCCGGGATAGTATTCGCATTCGTGTGCAATCAACCGGCGGTTCAGTTCGTGATATGAATGGATGGTATTTTACCATCAGTTCTGGTAGCGGGAAAATTAATAAAAGGTCTAATTTTACAAGGTGGGAGGGGAAGTTAACGCGGCGATGAAACGGTTTAATCCCATCATTATCCTATTGTTTCTCATGGCTGTATCCAATGGCCAAAAACGGGATCCCCGCGCCGTAGCCATGGCCGGTGCATACACAACGATTGCAGATGGAATCTATTCTGTGGGATACAACCCTGCACTCATTGCATTTCAAATAGATAGACCATTTATGCTGCAAATTGGAGGAATTGACTTTGACTTTGGGAATAACTATTTTTCCATGGCGGCCATGCGGGCCATCAGTGGAGATACTTTAGATCAGGATGATAAAAGTTTAATTATCAATCGTTTGGATCACCGAGGCGGTTTGAATTTTGATATGAATTTCCAGGTTGCTACTCCCGGGTTGAATTACTCTTCCGGGAATATGGCCATTACATCCAATTTTTTATATATGAGTTCCTATAGTCTTCCCGCAGGAATGGTCCGCCTCATGCTTGAGGGAAATGCCAAGAATCCTGTCATCGATATGACGCTAGGATATGAAATCATGGCGGTCCATGAATTGGGGTATTCATTTGCCGTTCCTTTTGAGTCCTTTGCATTGGGGTTTTCCTTAAAATATCTGCAAGGGCTATTTTATATGGGCATTGATCCGGATTCCAGTTCAGCAAATTTTATTACAACGCCTCAGGCTGTGTATGGCTCAGGCAACTATTATTTAAGACATGGCTTTGGCGGTGCGGGGTATGGATTAGATATCGGTGTGGCGACCAAAGAATTCAATGGGATGCGATTCGGTGTATCAGTAATAAATGCCTTAGGTACCATCGGGTGGAATAAGCCATCTTTCATCAAAGATATAATGAAATACCCATTGAAATGGGGTGGGGAATCCCTTTCAGATTCTGTAGCCGTTTTGTACACCTATACCATTGATTCCTTAAGAGCAGACAATCTATCATCGGGTTCATTGTTTACGAGCAGTTCGACTATTGTAAAAAATGTGGATGAGAATGGAAAACCAAAACAATTTAATCTTCGGTACCCTGCAATATTTCGTATTGGCGGTTCTTACCGGAAAAAAGATTTACTCATTAGTTCAGATTTAACCACTGGATTTGAGAATCGCCTATTTGCGCATTCCCGATGGCGATGGGCCATTGGTGCAGAACTATACCGTTTCCCAAGCACACCGCTTCGATTGGGATTTGCCTGGGAAGGATTGGATCGTACCGAATTGGCTATGGGCGCAGGATTTCACGGCGGCCCTATCATGATTGATTTGGGCTTTTCTTTTAAAAGCGGAATGTGGATTCACTCAATGAAGGGACTAAACCTGTCTCTGGGATTCACGATGACAAGTTTTAAAGGAAGGAAGGAAAAGGGAGATTCGGGTAGTGGCGGGCCTTCACCTGTTCCCGAAAAAGAGAAAATTAAAGAACCGGAAAGCTCACTCTAACTCTTTATATGAAAATAACTAACTTTTTCATATTATTCTTACTGTTAGCCAGCTGCGGACCAGAACTGCAGAACGTGGTGCAGCGCGATCAATACAACCGTATTGTCTTAGAAGCAGAACTCAAAGGTAAAGCCGATACGTTGTGGTCCAAAGTGTATACCTATCACCTCCAAGAACCTATCCAAAACGATTCAGCATTGTTAGACACACTAAATGATATTCAAGTAGATGCAAATGGAGATATGTCCTGGGGTGTTGAAGAGGATGAAGGTTCGACGAAAGTGGACACGCTGACTGAAAGTGAACGGGCTATAGAGATCGATAGTACCAAAAAATCGCTTTCTAGCTATGCCAAAGGCAAACCAAATGGCAATTGGAAAACTTGGCACAGTAACGGAAATCTGGAAACAACTTATACCTATACTAAGGGTAGGATTGAGGGAATTTATTCCCATTATGACACCACCGGCACCCTGTTCAAGACTGCTGAATATAAAAAAGACCTGCGTACAGGTCTGGTGAAGGAATTCCTGAACGGAACACGAATGGTGGAACAACAGTCTTATAAAAAAGACAGCCTGGACGGCGACTGGACCAGCTGGCACGAGAACGGTGTACTGAAAGTCATCCGCACCTACAAAAAGGGCCAACCTGTGGGCAACTGGATATTCAATGATGATACAAATGCCTGGATGCGTGAGAAACAATACAAAAAAGGACTGGCTCACGGTGTCTGGTCATTTTACGATTCAACCGGCATCAAGACCTTCCAATACTATACCATGGGGGAATTGATTGCTGAATATAACGAAGCCAAGTGGCCCAATGGACAGATTAAGGAAATTCCCGCCTTCAAAAACGGACTTCCCCACGGCACCTGGACGGGCTACTGGCCGGACGGTTCCACCCGCTACACATTGGAATATAAGCAAGGCGATAAACACGGCGATGAACTACGCTATGACTCCACCGGTGTGCTCATTTTTGAAGTTAAGTTTAAAAAAGGGTTGAAAGATGGAGATGAAAAGGAATATTTCGTCAACGGAATTTTGAAGCGTAGTGCACGTTATAAGAATGGGGATCTAGACGGAAAAACAGAATTATTTGATTCACTGGGTATAAAACTGGAGACGATCGCTTATAAGGACAGTTTGAAGAATGGAAAGACCACCCAATGGTGGCCAAATGGTGAGGCCCATAAGCGCTATACATATACACTGGGTATTTTAGAAGGGCGATACGAAGAATGGGACAGTTTAGGAACAGATATCGTTAAAGGATATTACGTGCAGGGTAGTCGTCATAAGAAGTGGCTTAATTATGACTCCGAGGGGCGGCGGGATAAATATGTTTTTCTGGATATGGATTCCACCATTACCGATTACCAGTTCAAGTACTATCCCAACTGGCAGATTAAGGAAGAGCCCGGGTTTAATGACCAAGGACTTTACGATGGCAAATGGGAATCTTTTTACGAAGACGGAAAAACCAAAAAAACCTATAGTTACAGTGAAAACAAAAAAGAGAATATCTGGCTATCTTATCATCAGGACGGCCGGAAGGAAAACTATAATTTTTATAATCTTGATACTTTGGTCACGGACTATAATTTCGAATATTATGATAATCTTCAGATCAAGGAAGAACCAGGATTTAATGACCGAGGAATTTACGATGGCAAATGGGAGGCCTTTTTTGAAAATGGCGTTACCTGGAAAACATTTTACTTTGCAGATGGCCTTAAAGATAAGGTCTGGACCGTATATTGGGATTCAACTTTTGTGAAACAATCTGAGACCCATTATACAAATGACCAGAAGAACGGCCACTATTTGGAATGGTATGTAAATGAAAAAGCAAAAGTTGAAGGTCTCTATAAAGAAGAGAAAAAAGATCTATTGTGGACATACTGGAATGAGTTCGGAGAGCGGCGCATGGAAGAATGGCGGGAAGGAGAACTCTTCGATACCTTTGAATTTGAATATTATCCGAATGGCCAGGTTAAAGAAGAACCATCTTATGAAAATGGTGTAAAACATGGAGATTGGGTCCGCTACTTCTCGGACGGCACTATACGGGGAACCAGCGCTTATAAAGAAAGTCTAAAGGACGGTTTGTGGATTGATTACTGGCGGCCTGAGCAAGTAGCCTGGCAGGGGAAATATGTGGCAGATAAACGGGAAGGCAATTGGAAATGGTTTTGGGTGAATCAAAACCTTATGAGCAATGTGAAGTATTCAGGCGGCGAAATCACCTTCGAGGAATGTTTTCACCGGAAAACCAGTGATACCCGGGACTGCTCCACAGTGTTTGACCCAGGTGATATATATTATAAAAAATAAACGTCCCTATATACCCGACCCTGAGAAAAGAAAGAAAGGGTCTGAAAAATCACTTCCGGGAAAAAATCAAAAGTAATCCGCCCCCAACCGAAAAAATAACATTTCCCATCCACGCTGCTACCATGGGTGACATGATGCCTTTATATCCCATGGACATGCCGAATTTGATAAAGGCATAATACACAAAGATCACAAAAATCCCCATGCCGGCGCCAAAGGATAAACCACCTTTGGATTTCATAACCACCAGTGGCAGTCCAAATAAAACTACAATCAGATTGGTAAATGCAAAAGAAATTTTAAACAGGCGATCCACTTCCCATTTCGTCGTATCCACACCATTTTCTTTTAATTGGTCAATGCGTATTGTCAAATCTGCAAAACTCATTTCATCCGGTGTTTTGGACTGTTGCGTGATATCTTGGGGCGTAAACTCGAGGTGAATCAATGTGTCACCCGAAGATATGAATGTATTTTTTACTTCACCTGCGATATTAAATTCTCGAATTGAATAATCGGTGACGCGCCATAATGTTAAGGAATCATCCCATGTGATTCCATGTGCGTCCAACCGTTTTAAAACGATTCCATTTTCCAATGATATGGCTGTAATGCTCCTACCTACGGTAGTGTCCACTTTATACCTTCCGATGGATATATGGGTTTTTTCATTTTTTTGAAGGAATACATTCCGAAGATCCTTTTGGTGTTTTACCCTAGATCGTCGTTTCATATACTCTCGTTCGATATTATATCGAACTTCATTTCCTTTACTGACCCATGTATTATCCAGCTCAAACGATATAAAACTGACAATGAGGCCGATGGTTGTGATGGGAACCGCAATGCGATATAGACTGATTCCCGTTGCCTTCATTGCTGTGAGTTCATTGCGTTTGGCTAAAAGGCCAATACTAAAAATAGTTGATATCATCATTGACATAGGTAACCCGATATTGATGAACCATGGGATCGCATAAAAATAATATTTTAAAGTGATTTTAAACGGAATGGCATTATCAATAAACCGGTCCAGGTTTTCGATGAGATCAACAATCAGGATGACGCATAGAAATCCCATCAATGTCATAGACAATGTCACTAAAAATTGGCGGATGAGATATAAATCTAACTTTTTCATGGATATAACGGTGGTAATTAAACAGTGAATTTCGGTATAATCCGAATCTTTTTATAGTAAATGAGGAATAATATGGAATTATTAAATGAATACATCGGCGCCTTTGCAGGATTTATGTGGGGCCCGCCATTGCTGACCCTTCTTTTGGGTGGTGGTATATATTTTTCCATTTACAGCCGATTTATTCCGTTTAAGTATTTTCGTCATGGGTTAGATATTCTATTTGGACGATATAACGATCCAAATGATCCCGGAGAAATTACTCATTTTCAAGCATTATCCAGCGCCTTAGCCAGTACAGTTGGTCTGGGCAATATCAGCGGTGTGGCGATTGCGATTCAGATGGGCGGTCCCGGAGCACTCTTCTGGATGTGGGTGAGTGCCGTGGTGGGGATGTCTACAAAGTTTTTCTCCTGCACATTGTCTATCCTATACCGGGGAAAAGATGATCAGGGCAATATCCAGGGGGGCCCCATGTACTATATTGAAAATGGTTTAGGAAAAAAATTCAAACCATTAGCCATATTATTTAGTGTGGCCGGGTTGTTTGGCTGTACTGTTATTTTTCAATCAAATCAATTGGCGGATATTATCCGAACTCAGGTTTTTATTCCCAATGGATGGTTTATGGAATCGGAACAAACGGGGAACCTTATCCAAGGGCTCATCATGGCTTTTATCACATCGTTGGTTATTTTTGGAGGTATTAAAAGAATCGGACGAGTGGCCACGTATATGGTACCAGTGATGGTTGTATTGTATTTGTTTGCAGGCCTGTTGGTGGTGTTTAACCATCTTGCAGAAATACCGTCATTGTTTGGATTAATATTGCATGATGCATTCACGGGAGATGCGGTCATGGGCGGTGCTGTGGGGTCTGTCATTATTGCTGGAGTGCGCCGTGCTCTTTTTTCGAATGAAGCTGGTTTAGGTACATCTGATATGGCCCATGGTGCAGCCATGACCAAAGAACCGGTTCGAGAAGGCCTTGTTGCCATGATTGAGCCATTCATCGATACGATTGTAGTGTGTACAATTACGGCTATTGTGATTTTGGCTTCTGGCGTTTGGGAGCAGGAGGGATTAAACGGTGTCACATTGACTACGACAGCATTTGTTAAGGAATTGGGTAGTTTTGGTTTTTGGCTGCTTTTGGCTGCGGTCCTCACATTCAGTTTGTCCACCATGATGAGTTATTCTTATTACGGGAGCAAATGCAGCGGCTACTTATTTGGGACCAAAAGTATTTTCTATTATCGGTGTTTCTATGTGATTACCATTGTGGTAGGTGCCATGATTACCATTGAGGTAGTGATCAATTTTATAGATGGCATGTATGCCATCATGGCGATTCCGACGATTGTGGCATCGGTCATGCTTTCGCCTAAAGTGATGAAAGAAGCGAGGCGGTATTTTGCTAACCTATAAATTAAATCTATCTTTAAAGGATTAGTGTCCTTAAACCATCCAGTTTTGTAATTTTTAACATGGAAACCACCGCTAGAAAAAATCTTTCAACGGAAAAACAAAATGATAAATCTGACGATATGGACCAAATCTCCATTTCAGAAATTTTAAATATTATCAATGAGGAAGACGCCACCATTGCGGAAAAAGTATTGGAGGCCATTCCTGAAATCGAAAAAACAGTAGAATTGACAACGAAGGCGATTCGAAGCGGACATCGTGTAATTTATGTGGGAGCCGGGACTTCCGGCAGGCTTGGGGTGTTAGATGCATCGGAAATGCCACCAACCTATTCCGTACCGCCTGATTGGTTCAATGGCATGATTGCAGGAGGAGAGGATGCACTTCGTAAATCTATAGAAGGAGCGGAAGATAAGCCAGAAATGGCCGTGGCAGATTTAAAACAGTTTGGATTATCAGCAGGGGATGTGGTGATTGGCATCAGCACCAGCGGTGCTGCCGCCTATGTGAAATCAGCTATAGAATATGGAAAATCTATTGGTGGGAAAACAGCCTATTTAATCTGTAATAAAAAACCGTATTTATCGGCCGATGCTGATGTAATAATCAAAGTGGATACGGGCCCGGAAGTGATTACGGGCTCTACCCGGATGAAAGCGGGCACCGCTACAAAAATGGTGCTGAATATGATTTCTACGGCTACCATGATACGGCTGGGCAAAGTATATGGCAATCTCATGGTGGACCTCATGGCGGTGAATGATAAACTGGTGGATCGAGGGGCACGCATCATCAGTCAATTAACGGGCTTAGAAATTGATGTATCTCAACAAGCACTTTTTGCTGCAGATAAATCCGTCAAAACGGCGGTAGTGATGATTCAAAAAAATTGTTCGAAAGAGGAAGCGAAAGAATTATTAGATAAAAATGGCGGATTTTTGCGGAAAGTAATTAAATAATAATTCCATTTATCGCGTACCCTTCGGATTTTCACTCTTAAAATCGCCGAATGGAAATGTGTTGGGAGAAACCACAGTCCCGGTGGTAAAAGTAAATGGAATATCTGAATCAGGGTTAAATGTGATTTCAAGTAGCCCTGCTTTATAACCCGTTTCCGGCTGGGCAATCTTTACAGCGAAAGAGCCATTATCTGATTGCAGAAGTGTTTTTGATACCCAGGTTCTATCGATTGTATCCACACGAAAATCCCGAGTCTCTTTATTTACTGCTTCCCATTGTTTTACAGAATAATTGTCATGGTGAATGTTTAAATATATAGAATCGTTACTTACATGCCATTCATATTTGGGTAATTCCGTATCGGTAATGACTGCTTTATAAAAAGCAGTTAAACTTTTTAAATCGTAATCCCCTTCCGTATTTTTTAATCCGTGGCTCGTATTCGGTATATATTGGAGATGCTTATCACCTTTTAAATCATTCCAGTAAAACTGCCAGGAATCAGTCACAAAAAATTCGTCCCCTGTGGCATTTATTAGGAATTTAGGAACATCAAGTTGATCGATATAGTTATATGGTTCCATGACACTTAACATTTGATCGAATTCTTTCGAGCCCATCCATTCCATAATCCCCTCATTGACATAACTGTCCACAGCATAAGACCATTCACCATAGCATTTCCAATGGTGGTTAAAAGACGGAACAACATTGAGCAAATCAATAACGATAGGAATAATGGCCATAACCCGGTCATCAGCGATTGCGGTAGCCCATGTGGTCCAACCCCGTTTTGAAGCACCGGCAGTGACAAATTGATTGACAGGTTTATTCTGAGATTCAGCAATTTCCTGTACCACATCCATTCCCCTGGCTACTGCTTTGGTCATGGGAAGATGGGCCAGCCATTTGGTATCTTTATCTTTGGCGCCACCTTCCAGATATTTTCGCCAGCCAAAAGCAATTAAATCATCTTCATACCGTTCGCCAAATGAGTCATTTTTGTATACCAAAGGCTGGAAAGGAATATTTGTTATATTTGCAACAATGGATTTGGTTGCCATGGCCAGTTGAATAAAACCCGGGTTTGCAGATTCGGGTAATTCATTTTTATTATTTCCACCATCTATGAACATTAACGCTTCTGTCTCTTCCACAAAATCTGGAATCACGATGGTTAAATAATGCCACCATTCAACTTGCTCAACTTCTTCGGTCGTGAGCCATGTCTGAGACGTCATTTTGACGATATATTCTTTCCAGGAATCTCCATCAACGATTTTTTTTATTTCATATTGAAATGCAGGATTATTTTTTTGAACATAATTTCTTAGGAGTGTGTTTTGTTTTTGGCACGATGTGAAAAGAATAATTGAACATAGAAAAATAAGGTGTTTTTTCATGAGTGAATAGTTTCTGGTTTTTATGGGTTTAAATACATATTTTTGAGCGGGGAATATAATGAATCCGATTGACCAGAAGATAGACACAAAGAAAACATAATAATTTGGGATGATTAAAATACCGGAAACCAATAATGACCTTTTGAAGGAATGTCGCGTGGATACATTTCGTGCGTCAGGGAAGGGTGGACAGCATGTGAATAAAACAGACAGTGCCGTTCGCTTAACCCATTTATCCACAGGTGTTGTAGTGACTTGTCAGGACGAAAGAAGTCAACTTCGCAATAAACATATTGCCCTGGAACGACTACGTAAAAAATTGATTGTATTAAATCGCAAACCAAAGAAAAGAGTGCCGACAAAAAGCACAAGGGCATCTAAGGAACGGCGAATCCATGCAAAAAAGAAACAATCCCAAAAAAAGGAATTGCGCAGAAAGCCAAAAACAGATGAACAAACCAATTCATTCGTTTAAGACCTGATTTATTATCCTTAATTTTTAATTGCATATTTTCTTAAGAAAGGACGTAATGGATCTCAATAAATATATATTTCGTGAATATGACATTCGTGGGAAAGTTTCAGATGATTTTCCGCCGGACGTGGTGGAAAGTCTGGGTAAAGGTTTTGGTACATTTATTAAGCGGGGTGGCGGTCAAGAAATTTCACTGAGTGGAGATGTTAGGCTCACAACTCCGGATTTAATTCAACAATTTAAAACAGGCGTACTTTCTACAGGAGTGGATGTGATAAACATTGGTATTTTACCCACGCCGGCCAATTATTTTTCCATGTTTCATTTGGATGTGGCTGGTGCCGTTCAGATTACAGGGAGCCATAACCCACCGGAGTTTAATGGTTTTAAAATGTCCCGAAATAAAAAAGCTGTTTTTGGTGAATCGATCCAAGATATCCGTACCCTAATCGAAAAACAAGATTACGAAACAGGGGAAGGATCTGAAGCATCCTACGATATTCTATCTAAATATAAACGGATGATCTCATCAAAGATTGAGATTAAGAAACGAGTGAAGGTTGTCATGGATTGTGGTAATGCCGCCGGGGCTATTTGCGGGCCTGATATTTTTAAGAATATGAATGTGGATTTGACTGAATTATTTTGTGATGTGGATGGTACGTTTCCCAATCACCATCCTGACCCTACAGTAGAAGCAAACTTAACTGACTTAATTTCTTTAATGAAAACGGGAAAATTTGATATCGGAATTGCTTTTGACGGTGACGCCGATCGCGTGGGTGTGGTGGATGAAACAGGAGATATCATATGGGCTGACCAATTAATGGCAATATTTCTACCTGAAGTATTGGAAGAAGGAGATGAAATTCTTTATGATGTGAAATGTTCCCAAGCGCTGGAAGATATGATAGTCAAATATGGCGGCAAACCCATTATGTGGAAAACAGGGCATTCCCTAATTAAACAACGCATGGGAGAGCTGAATTGTAAATTAGGCGGTGAAATGAGTGGTCATATTTTTTTCGCCGATGATTATTATGGTTATGATGATGCGATTTATGTGGCGGCCAGAATTGTCCAAACCTTATCTCGAACCGATAAAACATTATCCCAGTTAAAAGCAGAACTGCCAACCTATTTTTCAACACCGGAAATGCGCCTGGAAGCAGAATCAGACGAAGAAAAATTTCGGATTGCTAAAGAGGCCGTGGCCTACTTTACTGACAATTATGACTGCAGTACCATTGATGGTGTACGGATCCAATTTGGAGATGGATGGGGTTTGGTGCGTCAATCCAATACGCAACCAGTCATTGTGTGCAGATTCGAAGCGAATACACCAGAACGCATGGCGGAAATTCAATCAATTGTATTGGATAAACTGCAAACAATAGGAAGTCTCAAGCTCGATGCCGGCCACTGAATCATTTCAAAAACATATTCAGTTTTTACGAAATGACATTGAAAAAGCCATTCATCAAATTCCTTTAGACAAATCACCTATCTATTTTTATGATCCCATTAAATATGTGCTGAATGGGAAAGGAAAACGCCTCAGGCCCATTTTGGTCCATTTAACGGGGCAAGTCTATTCATCTGATCCGGAGGGGTTGATGAAAGCAGCTATCGCGGTGGAATTACTTCACAATTTTTCCTTGGTTCATGATGATATAATGGATGAGGATGATGTGCGCCATGGTCAGCCATCGGTTCATATAAAGTGGGACAATGCATCAGCAATTCTGGCTGGAGATGGATTATTCGTACTTTCCCATTTAATTCTAACGGGCCTACCTCCTTATGTTCACCAACGGTTTAATGAAGTGACGTTAGCTATTTGTGAAGGGCAGGGGATGGATAAGGAATTTGAAGATGATGTATCCATTACGATGGGAAATTATCTGGTAATGATTGGTAAAAAAACGGGTTCCTTATTAGGGCTATCCGCAGAGGTGGGTTCCTTGATAGGTGATGGTTCAAAAGAAGCAGCCCATCATTTATTTGAATTTGGGCTTAATCTTGGTTTGGCTTTTCAGATTCAGGATGATTATCTGGAAATTTATAGTTCTGAATCATCCATGGGTAAAAGTTTAGGGAGTGATATTCGTTCGGGAAAACAGACAGCACTCACCATTTTAGCTCGTGAACAAAATCCGGATCAATGGTCAAAATTTAACCAAAAGAAAAATTCCAATTCGGCCTACCAAACTTATTTTGAATCCAATGGGATAAAAAAAGAAACTGAAAAGGTTATCCAGCATTATATTGATAAAGCGCAGGATGGTCTCAATGAAATTCCAGAAGAAAAACGGGAAAACTTAAATCAATTTGCAACGATGATATTTAACAGGACTTACTAATGGCTTCTTTTCTAACCATCGACCCCGATAAAATGTACAAATCCATTTATGAATTTCCAGATCATATGACGGCTGCGATTAAAATCGGAGAATCAATCTCATTAAATAAGCAATATCCGGAAATTCGAAATGTGGTGGTAGCCGGGATGGGGGGATCTGCAATCGGTGGTGATGTGGTGCGGATCCTGGTTAAAAATGAAATTGAAATTCCCATGGTGGTGTCCCGGAATTATACACTGCCACATTGGGTCAATAACCATACCCTGGTTATTTGTTCTTCCTACTCAGGAAATACGGAAGAAACATTGGCAGCGTTTGAAGATGCTCGAAATAAAGGGGCACAAATTGTGGGGATTTCTACGGGCGGTATCCTAACTGAAAGGATGCATGACCTTGAATTAGAAGTGGTGGCCATTCCAAGCGGATTGCAGCCGCGGGCTGCCTTGGCCATTTCTTTTGTTCCCATGATGTATTTATTAAAAACCATCGGTATTATAGGCGACAAAACCGTCAATCAATTAATGAATGCCGCTGCTTTAATCAAAGAGAATCGAAACCAGTATAGTGAAGAATCCAATGGTAATCCTACCTATGCTTTAGCTCAGCGAATTTATAAAACGATTCCAGTCATATATGGAGAAACAGAGTCGACCGCAATTGTGGCTGTGCGGTGGAAAGGGCAGTTGAATGAAAATGCTAAAATGTTGGCTTATTATAATGAATTGCCCGAAATGAATCATAACGAAATTGTGGGATGGGAAAATAATCAAGAATTAATTCATCAACTGTCGGTTATTTGGTTGAAAGATCAAAACGACCATCCACGGACAAACATTCGTCAGGAAACCACTCAAAAAATTATCGGGGACCTTTCTGAACATCAAGAAGTGGTTGTTATCGAGGGAAACGCTACTGTTGAACGATATCTGCATATGATCCATTTTGGAGACTGGGTTAGTTATTGGTGTGCCATTTTGCATGAGACGGATCCAACGCCCGTAAAAAAGATTGACCAATTAAAAAAAATATTATCTAAAAAAAGTTGACCCATAGCCATTGGAAGCATAATTTCTATTAAGAATAAATCATGATTCCTGTTAAAGTACAAAAAATATCGTATTATCATCCAGACCGCAGTTATGCTGTAATATTAAAAGAATTATCCGGGGAACGTAGGCTTCCGGTTCTCGTTGGTGCTTACGAGGCGCAAGCCATTGCAATGGCCATGGAATACATGGAAACTCCCCGGCCCTTAACCCATGATCTTATCGTAAATTTAGTCCAGGGAGTTGATGGAAAATTATCATCAGTCAAAATCACTAAATTGGAAGATGGTGTTTTTTATTCCATTCTGGATATACAGGTTGAAAAAATTGGGCATCGGCAGATAGATTCACGCCCCAGTGATGCATTGGTAGTTGCGCTTCGAATGCACGCTCCTATTATGGTTGCCGAAGAAGTGATGGATGAGGCTATTGTCTGGGAAGAGGATTTAGATAATGTGGAAGAAGATATTCAAGGGGAACCCAAAGTTAAATTATTAGAGCAACAGCTTGAAAAAGCCATTGATAAAGAAGAATATGAAATGGCTGCCCGTATTCGGGATAAAATTAATAAAATAGAAAATTAATTTTGTAGTGCCTCCATGGCATTTTGTGCCGCATGTTGTTCGGCGGTTTTTTTATTTGTACCAATTCCACTGGGATAAACGACTTCCCCAACTTTAACATGTACTTCGAATAATTTTTGATGATCCGGACCCGATACATCTGTCACTAGGAATTTAGGGTTCTTAAGTTGCTTCATATGACATAACTCTATGAGCTGCCCTTTATGATTGACTGATTTCCATGCCTCATGCCGATGTGTCCAAATGGAATTAAGGATCAGTATTTTAGTGGGTTCAAATCCACCATCAAGAAAGATTGCCCCCACGAGTGCTTCGTATAAATTGGCCGATTGTTTCACCGCAATTTTTTCCTGTTCCAAATCAACCGTTTGTTCAATCTTTATAAAATCTAAAAGGCTTAGTAATTGTCCCATGGTTGCCAGGAAAGATTTTTGAACCAGGGCGGATCTTTTTTGGGTAAGGATACCTTCATCACCTTCGGGAAATTCCCGCATGAGTTCCCGACTGACTACAATGTCTATTACAGCATCGCCGAGAAACTCAAGCCGTTCATAATTTTCGCGTGGTTCATTGGATACGGATCGATGGGTGAACGCCTGATAGAGGTATTTTCGGTTTCGAAACCGATATTGACATATTTTTTCTAATTCGGAGAGCGGGTGACTTTTGAATGGTTTGAATAAAAAGTCAAATAAAGGCACGTGCTATTCATTCCACCGTTTAATGACAATTACACCATTATGTCCACCGAAACCAAATGAATTAGACATTGTCACATTTACAGTGGCTTTCTGTGCTTTATTTGGTACATAATCCAAAGTGCATTCAGGGTCTGGGGTTGTATAGTTAATCGTTGGAGGAAGCATGTTGTCTTGGATAGCTTGTACACAAGCTACGGCCTCAAGTGCGCCGCTTGCACCGAGAGAATGGCCTGTCATTGATTTGGTAGAACTCACCTTCAAATTTTGTGCATGATCGCCAAATAAGGAGATTATTCCCGCCGATTCTGTTTTATCATTGAATGGGGTAGAAGTACCATGTGCATTGATATAATCCACATCTGAAACGTGAAGGTCAGCATCGGTTAATGCATTGGCCATGGCACGGATTGCGCCTTTTCCACCTTCAGACGGTTGCGTTATATGATAAGCATCATCTGTGGCACCGTAACCGGCTAATTCAGCCAAAATGACTGCGCCCCTTGCTTTCGCATGTTCTGCATCTTCCAGTATGAGACTGGCAGCACCTTCTCCGAGGACAAAACCATCCCGATCCAAATCAAAGGGTCGGCTGGCACTAGTAGGATCATCATTCCGTGTGGAAAGTGCCCTCATATTTGCAAATCCCGAAATAGTTAGTGGCGTAACGCTGGCTTCCGTACCGCCGGTTATCACTACATCTGCATCTCCATATTGAATGGTTCGGGCGGCTGTGCCAATGGCGTCTGTGCCGGATGCACAGGCGGAAATAACCGTATGATTGGTGCCTTGAAAACCATGGTGAATGGCAATTTGGCCCGCTGCAATATTGGCAATGAACTTTGGGACGAAGTAGGGGGTGACTCGTCGTTGACCGCGTGACAAAAGGACGCCATGCTGACTTTCAAGCGTCTGAATTCCCCCAACACCCGTTCCAATAATAACACCAATTCGTTCCTTATTAACGTCGCCATTGTTTAAGCCCGCTTGGGAAATAGCCTCCTGTGCGGTAACCAGTGCGTAGATTGAAAATGGATCTAGCTTTCCCACTTCCTTTCGATTGAAATGATCTTCAGGATTGAAATCAGAAAGTTCACCTGCAATTTTTACGCTCAGGTTTTCCGCATCAAAACCCTTAATTGGGCCGATACCGCTTTTTCCAGAAATGAGTGCATTCCAGTATTGGGTAAGGGAATTACCATTCGGCGCCAAGACGCCCAACCCTGTAATGACAACGCGACGTTTATTCATTATTTTCTATTGATTGGCTTCAATATAATCTACAGCCTTTTTAACGGTGGTAATTGTTTCTGCATCTTCGTCAGGGATTTCGATACCGAATTCCTCTTCGAGCTGCATAATCAATTCCACTGTGTCTAAGGAATCAGCACCAAGATCATCAACGAAAGATGCGTCTGGTACGATTTTATCTTCTTCAACACCCAGTTTGTCGATAACGACTTCTATTACTTTGTCGATTGTGGACATAGTTGTCTCCTTGAGTTAAATCATGACCATGCCGCCATCAACCGTAAAGGTTTGCCCCGTAATGTATCCTGCTTCATCCGAAGCCAGGAACAGGGCAGTAGCGGCAATGTCATCAGGACTTCCAATGCGTCCTAATGGTATTTGTGAAATGAGTAAATCTTTCGCCTTATCATCCATTTGACCCGTCATATCAGTTGCAATATATCCCGGTGCAATACAATTAACGGTGATACCACGGGATCCTATTTCTTTGGCGGTTGCCTTGGTGAGTCCGATGAGACCAGCTTTGGAAGCAGCATAATTTACCTGTCCTGCATTCCCGGTCAGACCCACAACGGAGGATATATTAATGATGCGGCCGAATCGTTGTTTCATCATGGTTCTTGTTACTGCCTTAATTCCGTTAAATGCACCCTTTAAATTAACATCAATAACTGTATCCCAGTCCTCTTCCGACATGCGCACAATAAGGGTGTCTCGCGTGATGCCCGCATTGTTGACCAAAATATCTACGGATCCATATGTGTCGGTGGTGTCTTTAATTAAATTTTGGAATTCTTCCAAATTTGATACATTAAACGCTGTAACAGATGCAGATCCACCATTGCTTTTAATTCCATCCGCGACGACATTAAGTGCATCCTCATTTCGGCTGACACAAATCACATGGGCGCCGGCACGGGCATAGGTTTCTGCCATGGATCTACCGATACCACGAGAGGCTCCGGTGACCACAGCAACCTTTTTTGATAATTTAAACATAGTCAAAACTTACAATTTGTTCAAGTGTTTCCACACCACTCATATCCAATGATCGGTCAATTCTTCGGGATAATCCCTGAAGGACCCGACCCGGGCCTACTTCCACCGCTCTGGTCATACCATCGGATACTAATCGGGTGATGGATTCATGCCATCGAACCGGATTTTCTAATTGGTCAATCAAGGATTCGCGAATATCATCTGCGGTTGTAATGGGAGAGGCCGTAACGTTGGCATAAACAGGTATTTCACTATCCTGAATTTCGATGGATAAAAGCATCTCAGAAAGGATTTCTTTTGCTGAAGTCATCAATGGTGAATGAAAGGCACCACTCACATTGAGTTCTATCACTTTCATGGCGCCCGCATCTTTCATTAGCGGCATGACCGCATGAACCGCAGCCACTTCACCGGAAATAACCACTTGCCCTTTCGCATTAAAATTAGCGGGAACAACAATTCCATTGGTGTATTGATCACATATATCCCGGGTTGTTTTATCGTCCAACCCAATCACAGCGGCCATGGTTCCGGGATGCAGCCTTCCGGCATTATGCATGCATTCTGAACGAACCTTTACCAGTTTTAGCCCTGTTTCAAAGTCAAAAGATTTTGCCAGAGTGAGGGCTGAATATTCTCCTAAACTATGTCCTGCTGCAGAGGAGGGCTGAATGCCTTTTTCCATCAGTAATAATCCAATAATCACACTGACGATATAAATGGCCGGTTGGGTATATTGGGTTTGTTTCAACGTATCTTCCGGACCATTAAAAATGATATCTTGAATATCCAATCCCATAATATCATTTGCCTGATCAAAATAATCTTTTCCTAATGTCGTATTTTCGTACAAATCCAATCCCATTCCCACTTTTTGGGAGGCTTGCCCCGGACATAAAAATGCAATATTCATTAAGCATCCCCCCATCGAATGAGCATGCTTCCCCAAGTGAATCCACCGCCGAATGCGGCCAATAAGAGTAAATCTCCATGTTCTAAACGGCCAGATTCTGCAGCTTCATTCAACGCGATTGGTATGGTACCTGCCGTGGTATTGCCATATTTGTGAATGTTAATAAAAACTTTATCTTCCGGTAATCCACACCGTTTTGCAGCTGCGTCAATAATACGGCGATTAGCTTGATGGGGAATGAATAGTTTAAGGTCATCTCCGGTCAATTTATTTTGGTCTAATATCTGTTTACTCACGTCGGCCATATTTTTCACGGCAAATTTGAAAATTGGTTTTCCATCTTGATGAACAAAATGCATTCGTTTATCAACTGTATCTTTTGAAGTAGGATGGGCGCTTCCACCAGCAGGGACATTCAAATATCGGCTGCCACTACCATCGATATATAGGATTGAGTCTAAAATGCCAACATCATCATCAGAAGATTCCAATAGCACACCACCGCCCCCATCACCAAAGATGACACAGGTATCGCGGTCTGTATAGTCGATGATGGAACTCATGGTATCGGCACCAATTACAATCGCATTCTTGTATCGGCCGGACTCAATAAATTTCGAGGCTGTTTCCATAGCAAAAATAAATCCGGAGCAGGCCGCAGCAATATCAAACCCCCATGCATTTTTTGCTCCAATTTTATCCTGAGTTAAAGCAGCCGTTGAGCAAACCAGATAATCCGGTGTGCTGGTGGCGACTAAAATTATATCTATTTCCTCAGGATCTTTACCGGACTTTTCCAATAACTGCAATGCAATTTGCGTTCCCATATCTGAGGTGGCTTCACCTTCCTTGACTAAATGTCGTGTTTCAATACCCGTACGGGAGCGGATCCATTCATCATTTGTATCCACCATTTTTTCCAGATCAAAATTTGTTAGGATACGTTCCGGTAAATAACTGGCTGTGGCTGTGATTTTGGCTTTCAACTAAGAGCGCCTAAATGTTCGTCAATGCCAATAGATATGTCTTGAATTAAGTTTCGATTAATTGATTTTTGGGCTAATAAAATTGAATTCATCATTGCTTTAGAAGTCGAACTTCCGTGGGTTACTATTGAAATTCCATTCACACCTAACAGGGGAGAGCCACCATGTTCTTCATAATCATATTGGTTTTGGATATCAATTAATGCTGGTTTAATCATCCAAGCACCCATTTTAAAGCGCATCCTATCTTTGATTTTGTGTTTAATCATGTTTGAAAATGTTGAAATCCATCCTTCAGCAAATTTGATTAAGGTGTTTCCCACAAAGCCATCACAAACAAGTACGTTAGCTTCGCAATCAAATAAGTTTCTACTTTCAACATTCCCAATAAAATTGGGAAGTTCTTTTTCTAATAAATCAAAAGTTTCAAGATACATTTTAGAACCTTTTGTTGGCTCTGCTCCAATGTTTATCAGGCCAATTTTTATATCTTTAATGCCCTCTACATGATCCAGATACATGGAAGCCATGATGGCAAATTGCAGCAAATGAATAGGTTTTGCATCTGGATTGGCTCCCACATCGCAAAGGATTTTCCCACCACTATTGGTAGGAAGGTAGGCGCCGAGCGCCGGTCGTTTTACATGAGGAATTCGGCCGAGAAGAAACAGGGATGTGGCCATGACAGCACCCGTATGGCCGGCACTGATAAATGCATTAGCTTTCTGATCCTTTACAAGTTTTATTCCTTGGACAATGGATGAATCCGGTTTTCTTTTCAATACTTTTGAACCCGTATCATTCATGGTTACGATTTGGGTGGTGTGGTGGATAGAAATATGATCCGGAATTGAATCGCCCAACTCAGATTTGATTTGATTTTCATCACCCACAATAATGATGTGGATTTTATCTTTTGTTTTTTTCAAGGTATTGATTGCTCCCTGAATAGCTGCCTGAGGGGCTAAGTCGCCCCCCATAGCATCCAAAGCGATTTTCATTCCAAAATGAGTAAATTAGTCTGCAATTGACAGAATGGGTCGTCCTCGATAATAGCCACAGTTTGGACAAGCCCGATGGGGCATTTTTTGTTGGCTGCATTGCGAACATTCTGTTGTACTAACGGCTGCAGTTTTATAATGTGTGCGGCGTTTTCTGCTCCGCGCTTTTGATTGTCTTCCTTTTGGTAATGCCATGATTACTCCAAATTTTTATGTTTCAAATCTTTTAGGTGTTCCCATAGGGATTCTACTTCCCTTGGACCGCAATTACATTGCGATTCATTCTGGTTTTTTCCGCAATTGGGACATAATCCCTTGCATGTTTCATTACACAACCTTTTTATAGGTTCCTCAATAAGAATGAGGTCATGAATAATGGGACTTAAATCAATGAACTCTTCCGAATCAGAAAAATGAATTACGTTCATATTTTCATCGTTGAGCAATGCTTCATTATCCGTCAAAATTAGGTTTATAGACGATTCAAGTATTTCATCAATTCTGGTGAGACATCGATCACAATTTTCGATAAATGTGACGCCCACTGACCCATGAACTCGGTACCCATTGGGAGCATGTTCCACAGATAGGGTACAGGATAATGTATCATCGACCACTTGAATGTCATCCAGATTCAGAGAGTCTGTTGAAATTTCAAAAAGCTGGTTGGAAATATGTTTTTCTAAATCCGACCTAAATAGCTTCATTTTAGCCAAGAAATTTACTCTTTAATTTTGTACCCTACCAAAGCTATTTCAATAACGAAATTTATTTGAAAAAGGATACTGATTTATTCTGGAGGCGGATTCTTACCCTCGGTCTCAGAATCGTCAGTGTCAGATTCATGGGAATCTGCGGAATCTGAATCATCATCGTCGAAATTAAACTCATCATCTTCATCGTCCTCTTCTTCCAATTCTTCTTCGTCTTTTCTGTCGAGTATATTATCATCGTCAGATTTTTTACGGAAGATGGTAAACATAATCGTTTCCCCGACAGACAGAATTGATAGAAAATATGAAAAGAAAGACAAGGTAATGAGAAATAAAAATATGCCCACAATAAATGCAGCAGCAGATTCTGTACCGGATAAACTCCCTGATGATGCGGGAATAAAACAAGTATAAAAATCGTTTAACATTTTACTACCGATAGAGCATACCCCACAGCAGAATCCGGAACTAGCGCATGCATTTGCGATTGAAGTGAATAATTCCTGGGGCCATACTGTTTGGGCAGCTGAACCCATTATATTGGATAATTTTTCTCCCATAAGCATTTCGTGGCCAAAAACCATATTGACAAGTTTAAATCCGTAGAACAGAACGAATTTAAAGATTCCGACAGATAAGCCAGCAAGAGGGAGCAAGATGATATGATAAAAAATAATGCGCCATGGCTGACTCCAGGTCACAGAATAACTATTGAAAACGGCTCCCATGGTATCTTCTTCGATGGTGCCCACAATTGCTGGTGTGTAAATGAGGGAGACCAGAAATACAATCGCCGTATACACTGTGAAAACGGAACCAAAGAAATAGAGCAAATAGGGGAGTGCGAATAAGAATTCGCCTAAATATGGAATTTTACCAAATAGAGCAAATAGGGCTGCCATCCCAACAAAGAATGCCAGAATAAGTGCCATAGATACAAAAGTAAAAACAACAGGATGCCAATGCTTTCTAACGAATTTCCAGGCGTCATCTGAGGAATAAAATTCATCGCCTTTTAATTGTTTGTAAGTGACCCTTGCAACGGCTGTGCATGCCAGATGAATGGCTACAATCCATACGATAACGCCAACCCAAAAAAGTGTACATGCAAACCAGGATACTTCAACGGTATATGCACAGGGGTACAGGCCTTGGGTTGCCCAGGTTTCCCCAAAAGATACACCAGATAAGGCCATTGCAATGTAATTCAGAATAAAATAAGCAACATATCCAATCACATTGGCAGATAAAAATATCCATATTTTTTTACCACTAAGAGCCAGGCGAGGAGAACGAAAAATATCTCTTACATCAAAATGAAGGTTGATTGGTTCCATAATTGCCTCTATTTAATTGATTTAATTTTCATAACGAACAAAATCTACCCATGCCGGTTCCGGTCTTGTACTGGATAAAGATTTTGCCACCGCCACGGCGGTATCGCGTTTATCATAACTGCCAACGCGAACGCGGTACCAAATTTCGTTTGTTTCTTTAAACGCAGCTTTTTGTATATAGGCATCATATCCGGCATCAATCAAATTGGCAGCTACTTTTTTAGCATCCTCTAAGAATTTTTTGGATGCAATCTGAATGGTGAATCTTTCTTTATCATAGGGAATCAACATTCCCCGTGTTTTGGGTTTGGTTTTTTTCTTTTTTGGTGCCGGCGGTGGGGGAGGTATTGGATTCGGGGTTGGTTCAGGTTCCGTCACTTCCATTTTGGGCTCGGGAATATTTTGGTCTGCTTCAGCAACCACTTGAGCAACGGATTCAGACTCATACCATTTCGGTTCATTGTTTTCGACCATCAATTCGGAAACAGCATCTTCCACTTCTTCCGGAATCTCTGCTTCCACAGCTTCTTCTGTATTTTCTGATAATTCTTTTCCAATGACATCATAAGAAAAGGATTGGGTGCTGATTTCGTCATTATATTGAAATACAGATACTTCTATACTATAGGTACCGGCCACATCAGGAATGAACATGACGGATGCATTGAGTTCGCCAGAGGTGAGTTGAGAGTTACCTAATTCGCTATCACCAGGAATATTTGTCAATTCCCATATGAAATCAAGATCCTGACTCTCTTCCGGAATTTCTGCGTTTACAGTGATATAATCACCCACCGTTGCGGTTGGGTTACTTTTCCCGCAGCCGGTTAAGACTAAAAGGATAAAAAGACTGAATATGGATATTGTTTTTGCCATCATTTCAATGGAAAGGTCAATGCCTGACTCGGAATTTGAAGGAACGGAAGGGAAAATGCAACTATTACTAGATGGTTTTTCAAATCCGCTTACTCATTCGAAATTAATTCGCTGTTCGTAAAAAAGAATCCAATTTCTATGGCAGCATTCTCGTCACCATCTGCGCCATGAACGGCATTCTCTCCTAATGAAGTGGCAAAGTCTTTTCGAATTGTGCCATCAACTGCTTCTGCAGGATTGGTCGCACCAATGGTGTCTCGCCATGCAGAGACAGCATTTTCTTTCTCCAGCGCCAACACCATCGCTTTACCCGATGACATGAATGTAGTGAGTTCCTGGAAAAAAGGCCGTTCACGATGAATGGCATAAAAACCTTCCGCTTGTACTTTCGTCATTCGAATTAATTTTGCGCCGAGAATTTTAAAGTCTGCTTCAATGATTCTATCCAGAATTTTACCCATGTACCCATTTCGTACTGCATCCGGTTTTATCATGGCAAATGTTCGATTGTTCATTCTATTATATTCCTTAAGTGTTTAATGCTTTCTTCATTTTTTCACCAATATCTGCTACAGACTCACAAACGGCAATGCCATTTTCAGTTAAAATCCGCATTTTTGCTTCAGCCGTATCATCTCCGCCAGAAACGATGGCACCGGCGTGGCCCATCCGACGGCCGGGAGGCGCAGTCTGTCCTGCAATAAATCCTACAATGGGTTTGTTCATGTTCTTTTTGGCCCACCGTGCAGCATCATTTTCCATTTGACCACCAATTTCACCAATCATCACCACTCCTTTTGTTTCAGGGTCGTTTTCGAATAATTCCAGAACGTCAATCATGGAGGTGCCAATAATGGGATCTCCACCAATGCCGATGGCCGTGGTTTGGCCTAAACCAACATTTCCTAACTGTCCAATTGCTTCGTAGGTGAGTGTACCGGATTTGGATACCACACCCACATTTCCTTTTTGGCAAATAAATCCGGGCATGATACCTAATTTACACTCATCAACGGTGATGATTCCCGGGCAGTTCGGGCCCACCAATCGCGTATTGTTTTGATCAATAATTCTTTTAGCTTTTACCATATCTTGAACTGGAACGCCTTCCGTAATACATACAACCAATTCAATGCCGGCATCTGATGCTTCGATAATGGCTTCTGCTGCAAAAGGAGGTGGAACAAAAATGATGGATACATTAGCATCCGCCTCATTCTTTGCGTCTTCTACTGAATTAAAAACAGGCACTTTTCCATCTACTGCTGATTGTCCGCCTTTTCCCGGTGTAACGCCGGCAACAATGTTGGTACCGTATTCCAGCATTTGGGTGGCATGGAATGTTCCTTCTGATCCCGTTATTCCCTGGACAACCACTCGTGTATTTTTATTCACTAATATAGACATTTGATAATTCCCCTAATTTTTCAATGCGGCATCAACCACTTTTTGTGCAGCATCTTTCATATCGTCTGCTGGAATGATTGCGAATTCTGATTCGGACAAAATTGTTTTGGCTTCCTTTGCATTGGTTCCTTCTAACCGAACCACCACCGGTACTTTTAACCCCAATTCTTTCACCGCTTGGATGACGCCATTGGCCACGCGATCACATCGGACAATGCCGCCAAAAATGTTGATTAAAATTGCTTTTACGTTGTCATCGGATAAAATGATTTTAAAACCATTTTTCACACTTTCAGCACTGGCAGCGCCCCCAACATCTAAAAAGTTTGCCGGATCGCCACCTGCCAGTTTGATGATATCCATGGTGGCCATGGCAAGCCCAGCACCATTCACCATACAGCCCACATTCCCATCCAGTTTGATATAGTTTAGGTCAAATTTACTTGCTTCTACTTCTGTGGGGTCTTCTTCATTTTTATCCCGTAGTCCAGCTATATCAGGATGGCGATACAGGGCATTATCATCAAAATTAAATTTAGAGTCTAAGGCAATAATCCGACCATCTTTTGATAAGATTAGGGGATTAATTTCTACCAACGAAGCATCCGTACCCTGATAACATTTATACAAATTCACGAATACTTTAACGGCGGTTTTAAATGCATCACCGGTGAGTTCTAATCCAAATGCCAGTTTTCTTGCTTGATAGGATTTTATCCCAACCAATGGATCAATCCAGACTTTAATTATTTTTTCCGGAGTTTCAGCCGCGACTTTTTCAATTTCGACGCCACCTTCGGTAGAAACCATAAATACATCTTTGGTTTTTCCACGATCCAGGGTGATGGCACAATAATATTCATTTTCTATGTCCAATGCTTCAGTGATATACACTTTACGGACTTTTTGCCCTTCCGCGCCGGTTTGGTGGGTCACCAAATTCATCCCGAGAATATTGGTGGCATTGGCTAATGCCTCTTCTGCTGTCGGTGAATATTTTACACCACCGCCTTTTCCCCGACCACCAGCATGAATCTGTGCTTTAACCAGAACCGCATCCGAATTGAAGTCTTTTTGTACTTTTTCTATGGTGCTGGATGCATCTTCAATATGTTCTATAACATATCCATCCTGAATGGGGATGCCATAGCTTTTAAATATATTTTTCCCCTGATATTCGTGAATTTTCATTGTTTAATTCCTGATTATTGTTCCGTTATTTTCGTTAATTGCTTCCGTAATTCCATCAATAGATGTGATGACGACTTTATTCCCGTGGTATTGTAAAAAATATAAAGCTGCCTGAATTTTTGGTGCCATGCTTCCCGCTTGAAAATGGCCTTCATCTGTATATTGTATTGCTTCTGAGACGGTCATTTCATTAATTGGTTTTTCTTTGTCAGTGCCATAATAAAGACATACCCGATCCACGTCCGTAATAATCCACAATTCATGGGATTTAATTACGCGTCCCAATAATGCGGCGGATAAATCTTTATCTACAACTGCATCCAGCCCTTCCAAATTTCCACTTTTATTCCAATAGGCTGGAATACCGCCACCGCCGGATGCGATGACGATAATGCCATGATCCACCAATGTTTGAATGGATTTTCCGTGCTCAATAAATTGGGGGATGGGACTGGGGACCACCTGCCGCCATTCACTTGAATTCTGCTTCTTAATGGACCATCCAAATTTTTTAGCCATTAGTTTGCCATCTTCTTTTGTGTAGCAACGACCAATAAATTTCGTCGGTTTTTTGATGGAGGGGTCATGAGAATCCACAATGGTCTGGGTAATTAAAGTCACGACTTCCCGATCAATATATTTTTGTTTTAAAGCATTTTGTAAGGATTGCTGAATCATGTACCCGATGGACCCTTGGGTTTCTGCCACACACAACCCCAAAGGCAATGGCGGTATTTCATCATAGGTGAGTGCCATACGGTATAATTCATCGCCAACTTGGGGACCGTTTCCATGAGTGATGCATATATGATATCCCAAGGCCACAAAGTGCATAATGGCATTTAAACTCTCCCGGGTGTGGGCGAATTGTTCAGAAATGGTTCCCGCTTCGCCTTTTGGAGAAATGGCATTTCCGCCCAGAGCGATGATGACTGATTTTTGCATGATGTAATTTGAATCAGTATAGAATTATTTTGCATTCAATTTAGGCTTCATCCATAAATGGATATGAAAAGTCTTTTGGTGGATCAAACGTTTCTTTTATGGTTCGCTGTGTTATCCACCGAACTAAATTAAACATGGATCCTGCTTTATCATTGGTTCCGGAGGCGCGACTACCACCAAAGGGCTGCTGACCCACAACGGCACCAGATGGTTTATCATTGATATAAAAATTACCGGCCGCATGGGTAAGCCGTAAAGATGCTTCATTCACCGCTTCACGATCCCGACCCCATACACATCCAGTTAAAGCGTAAGGGGAGGTGGAATCCACCAAGTCCAATGTGGTTTTCCAATCTTTTGGATCATATAGATAAATCGTTAGAACTGGTCCAAAAATTTCTTCACACATGGTGATATATTTGGGGTTATCAGTCAAAATAGTGGTGGGCTCAATAAAGTATCCTTTGGCATCATCATAATTTCCACCGGAGATGATTTCAGCATCGGCTGCTTTTTTCGCCCCATCAATATAGTCAGTAATGGAATCGAAAGCAGTTTGATCGATAACCGCATTCATAAAGTTGAAGAAATCCTCCGGATCACCCATTTTTATTGCTTCAACCTGAGCCAGGTATTTTTCTTTGAGTTCCGGCCAGATATTCGTGGGAATGTACGTTCGGGAAAGTGCAGAACATTTTTGCCCCTGGTATTCAAAAGCACCGCGAACCATGGCTGTGGCCAATCCGTCTACATCAGATGATTCATGGGCAATACAGAAATCTTTTCCGCCAGTTTCACCCACAATTCTTGGGTAAGATTTATAATTAGAAATATTCTCCCCAACTGTTTTCCACATTCCCTGGAATACTGCCGTTGATCCTGTAAAATGAATACCAGCCAGATTGGGGTCTTTCAAAACATTTGGACCCACATCACGGCCGGAACCGGGAATGAAATTGATAACACCATTGGGAACACCTGCTTCTATAAACAATTGCATCATAAAGTGCGAACTGTACACCGCAGTGGAGGCGGGCTTCCACAATACCACATTTCCCATGAGCGCTGGTGCGGCGGTAAGGTTACCGCCAATTGACGTAAAGTTAAAAGGTGAAACAGAAAAAATGAAACCTTCTAATGGGCGATGTTCAAGACGATTCCACATGCCGTCAGGGGAATAGGTGGGTTGCTGACTATATAAATTTTGCGCATACCAACTGTTGAAATTCAAAAAGTCAATCATTTCGCAGGATGCATCTATCTCCGCCTGATAGGCATTTTTACTCTGGCAAAGGATGGTGGATGCATTGATGGTTTGTTCTCCATGACGCTGAAGAATTGAAGCCATTTTATTAAAGATTGCCACCCGGGATTCCCAGGGCATCTTTGACCAAGTTACCCAGGCATCCATGGCAGCTTCTATGGCCATTTTTACTTCTTTTTCACCTGCTTTATGAAATCGCCCCAGGAGATGTTTGTGATCGTGGGGGATACGCATTTCGCCCATATCACCTGTTTTGATTTCTTGTCCCCCAATGATAATAGGGATTTCAATTTCCTGAGATTTTAATTCTTTTATCCTGGATTTTAGAGCTGCACGCTCTGGGGTACCGGGGGCATAGGATAATACCGGTTCGTTGATGGGCTTTGGAACCATGGCTTTTGCATTTTGCATATTGGACTCCTTTAATTAAAATTTTAAGATCAAAAAAAGCTTGTTAATTTATTGGGGAAAAAGGGAGGATTCAAGGATTGGAAAAGGAATGTTTGGCCCGCCTCCGTTAGGTGTGGAAAATGGGTGATGAGAAATGAATGATGGAAAAGTGGTTGAAAATATGAAATCATTACGAAAGTTAATAAATGCTTATTAATTAATCGTTTCCAAAATATCAACCATTTCATCCTTATCAGAAGCAGTGACCAATGCTTTCCGAATGGTACCTGCAGATTCAAATCCACGGATATACCATCCAAAATGTTTGCGCATGAGATTGCTGCCAATCCTTTCGCCATGAAACTTTACCATTTGATCTAAATGTCTCAAACATTTAGCTGCCCTATCGCTTATGGTGGGAGGAATAGGCATTGGCTCTCCTTTATATAAGGCAATCACCTCTTTAAAAAACCAGGGGTTTCCCAAAGCACTCCGACCGATCATCACACCATCACAACCCGTTTTTTCAAACATACGCATCACATCTTGTGGTGATTTAATATCTCCATTCCCGATGACTGGGATAGATACTGCATCTTTTAATTCTTTAATTCGTGTCCAATCGGCGGTACCATTATATTTTTCTTTCGTGGTTCGCGGGTGGAGGGCAATGGCTTTAACACCAATTTTTTCTAACCTTGGACCTACTTCAGGAACAACAATTGATTTTGCATCCCAACCTGCACGCATTTTTACCGTAACTGGAACGCTTGGGATAGACTCAACCACTGCGGATGTAATATCATCCATGAGACAAAGATCCCGTAGGGCTGCAGAGCCTGCACCTCGTTTGGTGATTTTGGGTACGGGACATCCATAATTTATATCCAGAATATCTGGAGAAAATTTATCCACCACCATCCGGGCCGCTTTGCCCATGACTTCCGGGGAGTCGCCAAATATTTGAATTCCAATGGGTCGTTCAAAATCGGTGAATTCAATCATATGCCAGGTTTTGGCATTTTCTCTAATAATTCCGTGGGCGGAAACAAATTCGGAGTACACAACACCGGCGCCTTGTTCTTTGCATAAAACCCGAAAAGGATAATCCGTTACGCCCGCCATAGGGGCGAGGAGGATGGGTATATCTATTTTTATACTTCCGATTTGCATGGGTAAATTTAATTCAATATTGAAAAGAATGAGTCATTCATTGAAGATTGAACAAACAAATATTTCCACTTTTTCTGCTTTTTAATTATTTTTATCAGTAAGTTTGCGAATCTGTCAATGCCATAGAATGCTATGGTGTTTCTTCTGAACAACATTCAACGTTTTAGCCAAAAAGGAGATTTCAAAATTAAACACAAGATTATTACGCGGCTTTTTACATTTTTCTTTTTTATTTCATGTTTTATTTTGTCACAAGAAAAGCATTATTACCAAACTGATTTTTCGAAGGAAACATTTAACGCGAGACGGGCAAAGGTATTTAAAGAAATTGGAAATAAGGCCATTGCCTTTGTTCAGAGGGCGAGCGGCGTTGATGGATTTGATGTTTTCCGCCAATCGAATAGTTTTTATTATCTCTGCGGACTTGAAACGCCTCATGCCTATCTACTCCTTGACGGCCGTAATAAAAAAACTACCCTTTATTTGCCTCATCGAGATGCAGGCCGGGAACGGAGTGAGGGTAAAATACTTTTGACAGAGGATGCTGATCGCATCATAAAATTGACTGGAGTGGATCAAGCGCGTGGTGTTGAATCATTGTCTGTCAATTTAGTGGGCGGACTCTCGATTGTCCAGCTCACCATGAAACAGTACCTCAAATGACCCGAATGCAGAGGCGTTACAGGCGTTTTCCGAGATTGATGTTTCTGCAACGTCTTTGGCAGGGGATCAATTACGAAAAGGAAATGGAGCTGCTCGACGTTCTTTGCGACTCGCGGAAAACGAGTGTCGACGTGGGCGCCAAGCTGGGCATGTACAGTCACCGCCTGTTGCGACACTCCCGCGACGTTGTTGCGGTCGAGCCGATCCCGTTGCTTGTCTATATGCTAGAACGTGTGTTCCGCTGGCGCAGATGCCAGATCCTTCCGTGCGCCCTCTCTCACGAGGCTGGGCGCGCGCGGCTGCGCGTGCCCTACGGTTCCAATGGTGAGGTCAAGTTCGGTCGGTCGACTATCGAGGAGGGCAACAAGCTGGTGCACGACGACATAGCGAGCGTCGAGGAGGTCGAGGTGGATGTCACCACGCTCGATCAACACGCCCTGACGAACGTCGGTTTCATCAAGATCGACGTGGAGGGCCACGAGCTCGCCGTGGTGAAGGGAGCGGCTGAGACCCTGGTACGTGAGTGCCCGAACCTCCTCATCGAAGCCAACAGCCACCATTATCCGAATGCGGTCTCGGAGATTCACCGGTTCCTGGCAGGGCTCGGCTATCAGGGCGTCTTCTGGGGACCGGAAGGTCTGATGGACTACGGTGTGATCGCCGACGAGGGGTACTTTCGGTCCGAGTCGATCGAGAACTTCATGTTCATCCACGAGTCGAACCCCGGGGTACGCGCGCTTCTTGCCTCGCGCTGTCTTGCGTAGCTCGGAACCTGCGCTCGCGCGGGGCCACCTCCGGCGGAAGCCGTGGTGGCATCGTCCAGGTCGAGGCAAGATTTATGAAATTGATTAAAGACCGAACGCCTAAATTTGAAATGCGTGACCTGTCTCCAATTTTAGATGAAATGAGAATGGTGAAAGATCCAAAAGAAATAGACCTCATTCGTAAGGCGACTCAAATTTCCGGATTGGCTATTATGGAGGCCATGCGTTCAACAAAACCGGGTGTTTATGAATATCAATTGGACGCTGCCGCAAAATATATATTCCATTTGAATGGTGCGCAAGGGGAAGGCTATTCTTCTATTATTGGTGGTGGTACGAATGCATGGATGGGTCATTATTTTCGAAAAACGGAGAAACTTGTAAGTGGAGATATTGTTCTGATGGATTATGCGCCGGATTATCATTATTATACCAGTGATGTGACGAGAATGTGGCCGGTAAATGGGAAATTCACCGATGCGCAGCAAAAGTTATGCAACTACATTATTGCCTATAGAGATGCATTGTTTCGGTATATTCGTCCGGGGATTACCTCTATAGGTACTCGATTTGGCTGCAAAAGATATGGAAAAGTACCTTGTGGACAAAACTTTTGCAAACCCCACCCACTTGAAGGCAGTAAAAGCTGGGATAAAATTTCGAGGCCATTTCCAGCATCCCGTAGGTATGGCCGTTCATGATGTGGGTCGTGCCCGTGACGTTACCCTAAAGCCGGGTATGATTTTCACCATCGACCCCATGATTTGGATACCGGAGGAAAAACTCTATTATCGAATCGAAGATTTGGCGCTGGTCACAAAGAATGGCGTGGAAAATATGAGTGTATTTGTACCCACTCAACTGAAAGATATCGAACGTGCAATGAAGAAGAAAGGGCTGATTCAATTTCGCCCGGCAAAGTCGTTGCCCCTTAATAAATGAATTTAATGAAGGCTGACAATATGAAATTTATTCTTATCATAATCATATGCAATTTTTCTGCGGGAATTTCCGCGCCCATAGACAATTATCCTAAAAATCCTAAGATCGATGCCATAAACTATATTTTCAATATTGAATTATCCGACGAAACCGATGAGATTATTTGTGAATCCAAGGTGGATGTTCGTTACTTGGAAAAAGGAATTAAGGAACTTCGCCTTGATCTGATAAATGTACAGAAGGGTAAAGGGATGAAAGTCAGCCGGGTAACATCCAATGGTGATGCATTGACTTTTAAACATAAAAATGATGAATTGTATATTAAACTGCCGGTGCCATCATCGATGAATCAGCGCAGTCAGTACACAATTTCTTACAGAGGAGTTCCTGCGGGTGGATTTAAAATTGCCGATAATAAATATGGTGATCGTACATTTTTTAGTGACAACTGGCCCAATAAAGCCCGGCATTGGTTGCCGCTCATTGACCATCCCTATGATAAAGCCATGTGCGAATTTGTGGTCACGGCTCCGGACCATTATCAGGTCATCTCCAACGGATTATTAATAGAAGAAACGGATGGTCCCAATGGTAAACGGCTTACCCATTGGAAACAATCGGTACCCATCGCACCTTGGCTTTTTGTCCTTGGCGTCGCTCCTTTTGCAGTTCAATATGTAGACACTTTTGATGGTAAATCAATTCAAACCTGGGTATATGAGCAGGATCGGGATGCAGGGTTTTATGATTTTGCTGAGCCGACAAAACAGGTATTAGAATTTTATACAGATTATGTAGGTCCATTTTCCTATGAAAAGCTCGCCAATATTCAGTCCAATAGTGTGGGCGGTGGTATGGAATCTGCAACAGCAATATTTTACGGTGATAAATCCGTTACGGGAAAAAGGTCTGTGCGGTGGCGAAACGTTATCATTCATGAAATTGCCCATCAGTGGTTTGGCAATGCAGTAACGGAATATGATTGGGATGATATTTGGCTGAGTGAAGGCTTTGCCACCTATTTCACCTTGCTTTTTATCGAACACCAATATGGCCGGGACGCATTTGTTGAGGGCTTGAAATCAAGCCAAAAACGCGTAAACGCATTTTATAAAAAGCACCCCGACTACACGATAGTTCATGACAATTTAAAGGACATGGCAGACGTTACCACGGGTCAGATTTATCAGAAAGGAAGTTGGATTTTGCACATGCTGCGTGGCATTATGGGTACTGTAAATTTTTGGGAAGGGATACAATCCTATTATGCCAAGTATCAAAATCTCAATGCTACCACGGATGATTTTCGCCGGGAAATGGAAGAGGCCTCCGGCATGGATTTATCTGGATTTTTCAAACAATGGCTCAATGGTGGCGGTACCTTAAAATATGCAGGCAGTTGGGAATACAAAAATGGTACGGTAAAAATCACATTGGACCAGGTACAGAATGATGGTTATTTATTCAAGATGCCATTACAGATTGGTATTTATAAACCGGGGGAGACGACGCCTGTAATTGAAACGATTCAGGTGAATAAGAAAAGGAATGCCTTCACGATTAAAGTGGATACTGAGCCAAAAAAGATTATCTTGGATCCAAATTTATGGGTGCTGATGGAAGCGGCGTTTGAGAGAAAGAAATAAAGGGAAACCCTCTTGATTGTTCTAATTGCAAACTGTAGTGATATCTACCTAAAATAGTACACCATATCACCAATTATAATATTTGATGTCTCTCAAATATTGAATTATATTTGCAGGCTTTATTGGACAATAAAAACAGGTTTTTAGGAAATTATGAGTAGACAATGTGATGTAACAGGAAGAAAACCCATGTTCGGGAACAATGTGAGCCATGCTCACAATAAAACCCGTCGTCGGTTTGATATTAATCTTCAGAAAAAAAGATTTTGGCTGGCGGATGAAAATCGCTGGATTACCCTCAATGTATCGACACAAGGCTTACGGCTGATTGATAAAATTGGTATTCGTAAAGTGTTGAATCGAATGAGAGCTGACGGGAAAAAAGTCTAAAAAAACTTTTTATACGATCGAAAGATCCTCCTTTGTTATAGCCTTTCATCGAAAGATGAGGGGCTTTTTTTTATCATGATTTTATTTTCTGTATTATAAGAACTAACCCTAAGTTCTGCTCCTAATTTAAGCAGGAGTGTTTATGCGTAAAGCGTCAATCAATATTTTCTTCATTTTTTCTATTTTGTTTGCAGGTGATCTCAAATCACCCGGGGAATTTCTGGGTTATAACCTGGGAGATCAATTTACCTATCACCATCGAGTGGTATCTTATGTTGAGCACGTGGCGGCATCCCGTTTGAATGTAACCCTTCAACATTACGGAAAAACATACGAGCAGCGTCCCCTGTTGGTTGCAATTGTTTCCAGTCAAGAAAATATGGCGAATCTGGACCAGATTCGCAGGGATAACCTAAAAAGAGCTGGTATGCTGAAAGGAAAGCCTTCGGGTAAAAAGGTTGGTATTGTCTGGCTCAGCTATAATGTGCACGGAAATGAAGCCAATTCCACGGAAGCAGCCATGAAAACACTTCACGCTTTGGCAGACCCAACCAATCGAGACACGCAAAAGTGGCTGGAAAATACCGTGGTAATCCTTGATCCATGTATTAATCCTGATGGACGGGACAGATATACCCATTGGTTTCGCATGACCGGAAACCGCTGGCCCGATGCAGATCCAGTATCCAGAGAACATATGGAACCTTGGCCGGGAGGACGAACCAATCATTATTATTTTGATCTGAACCGGGATTGGGCATGGCAGACGCAAACGGAATCAGATTCGCGGATCAAATTGTATAACCAGTGGCTGCCCCATATCCATGTGGACTTTCACGAACAAGGAATAAACAGCCCCTATTTTTTTGCACCGGCGGCAGAACCATTCCATGAATATATCACGGATTGGCAGCGAGAACTCCAAACCATGATTGGAAAAAATCATGCCAAGTATTTTGACAAGAACAATTGGCTCTATTTCACAAAAGAGGTTTTTGATCTTCTTTACCCCAGTTATGGGGATACTTATCCCACATATAACGGAGCCATTGGGATGACATACGAACAGGCAGGCCACAGTCGCGGCGGCCTTGCGATTGAAACGGAAGATGGAGATACCCTGACGCTTTTGGATCGGATTACCCATCATTATACAACAGGATTGTCCACCGTTGAGGTAGCGTCTCAAAATGTCAATCGCATTGTAGACGAATTTGTGAAGTTTTTCTCTGAAGGGAAGAATAATCCAAAGGGTGAATACAGCACGTATATTATTTCAAAATCTAATCATATAGATAAACTGAATGATCTTCAGGGTTGGTTGGATAAAAATGGAATCCAGTATGGTACAGCCAGTGCCAGTCGATCCTATAAAGGATTTAACTATAAAACGGGGAAAACCGGTTCTGTGAAAACAAATGTGGGCGATTTGGTTATTTCTGCCAACCAATCGAAGTCCGTGCTCGTTCAGGTTTTGTTTGAGCCCCAAACAACCTTAAGGGACACATTGACTTATGATCTCACCGCATGGGCCATACCCTATGTTTACGGCTTGGATGCGGTTGCAGTTAAAAGTGATGTCAAAATGTCCACAGCGAAACGATTTGTCTCAAAAACTGAAAAACCTTCAGGTGTTCCCTATGCCTATATCCTTCCCTGGAAGGGAATTTGGGATGTTAAATTTTTATCGGTTCTATTTAAAAATGATGTAGTTGTTCGGGTAACAGAAGAACCTTTCGAATTAAACGGTAAAACTTTTGATAGTGGTACGTTGGTCATTACGCGAAAAGGGAATGAAAAACTGGGAAAGAATTTTGATCATATTATCCAGAAAACAGCTCTGGAAAATCATCGGAATTTGACATTGGCAAGTACAGGTTTTGTGACAAAAGGAAAAGATTTTGGCTCGTCATCTATGCGGGTGGTGAAAGCGCCGAAAATCGGATTGGTTTCTGGGGAGGGTGTAAGCAGTTACCGTTATGGCGAAGTGTGGCATTTCTTTGAGCGGCAAATTGAGTTCCCTGTTACCGTCATTGATAGTGACTATTTTAACCGTATTCCCAAACATGATTTTGATGTCATTATCCTTTCCTCAGGCAGTCATGGTTATATAAATAAGGAGTCAGTGAATGAACTGCGCGGCTGGGTGAAAAAAGGCGGACGATTAATTCTGATGGATTCGGCCATGGATCAATTTGTGGATAAGGATGGATTCGGATTAAAAAGATTCGCCACAGAAGATGAAAAGAAAGCATCTGAGGAAAAAAATAAAAAGCGGAAATTGGCTGAACGGTTAAAATCCTATAAAGATAGACAGCGGGACCGTCTTAGTGATAATGCCTACGGTTCAATCGTCAAAATTGAAATGGACCCGTCCCATCCACTGGCGTTTGGATATGGAGACGATTATTTTTCCTTAAGAATTCGGAATCATCATTATGCATTTTTACCCGATGGTTGGAATGTGGGAGTCACCCACGATTCCACTGCATTGGTCAGCGGATTTGTGGGGATTAAGGCTCAGGAGAATTTTCGAGAATCCATGGTGTTTGGCGTAGAAAGTATGGGCCGGGGCAACGTGGTGTATTTAGCCGACAACCCTTTGTTCAGAGCATTCTGGCGTAATGGAAAATTATTGTTTGGGAATGCTGTTTTTATCGTTGGAAATTAATTCATATAGAGTCACGATAAATCGCGTCTCTACTGGGGAAAAATGAAAAAAATATTACCCTTATTATTTATCGCTTTTTTGGGGTGCAGTCAATCGGATTTCCAATTGGAAACAGTTGATGCGGCGGCGCTGCATCAACAGATCGCCACCCATAAAGGAAAGGAAGCTGTCTTAGTCAATTTTTGGGCCACCACTTGTGCCCCATGTTTGAAAGAATTTCCAATGATTGTCGAACTGTCGAATAAATATAAAGATAACGGAATAAAAATTTATTTTGTCACAACCGATTGGATGGACTATAAAGATAGAGCCATTGCCTTTCTTGAAAAACAAGGTGTGAAAGGGGTAACCTTTATCAAAGAGGAAGGGAACGATAATAATTTCATCCGTGCCATAAATGATGATTGGTCAGGGGCACTTCCGTTCACGATTGTTTTTGATAAAAATGGCAATATAACAGATCATTGGGAAATGGAAAAGGATAAGACCCGTTTTGAATCAGCCATAAAGAAAGCAATTGAATCATGAAATTTGAACCATTCCAGTTAGAGCGTCAGCAATCCACTTGGGAGAACAAGGTAGATTATAATTTATCTGAGAGTGGCATTCATCCCGGGACATTAAAATCACTATTTTCAAGCAATTTCATTGAAAAGATCGAGAATACAGAACTTACCTATGGATTTACAGAAGGATCCCCAGAATTGAGGCAGTCTATCGCTTCTATTTATCCCGGTGCTACCCCTGACAATGTTCAGGCCTTCAACGGTTCTGCTGAAGCCAATATGGTCGCCATTATGTCCTTGTTAGAAAAAGGCGATGAAATGGTCTATATGGTACCTAATTATCTCCAGATTTACGGCTTCGCCAGAGGATTGGGAGTCAATGTGAAAACTTTCTCCCTCCACGAATCCTTGAACTGGCAGCCTGATTTGGATGAATTAAAAAACCTTGTATCTGAAAAAACCAAAATGATTTGTATTTGCAATCCCAATAATCCCACTGGTGCTGTGCTGCCGAAAGAAACGGTGCATCAAATTGGTGAAATTGCCAAAGATGTAGGTGCATGGATATTAACGGATGAAGTCTATCGCGGTGCGGAGCTAAATCGTGAGGAATGCACGTCTTTCTGGGATTTGGGATATGACAAAACCATTGTGAATTGTGGACTTTCCAAAGCGTACGGACTCCCAGGATTGCGAATTGGTTGGTCTGTTGCCAATTCGGATTATATCCAACAATGCTGGGCAACTCATGATTATACGTCTATTGCTATAGGGCGAATGAGCGATATCATTGCGGCCCATGTACTGCATCCCACTCGCCGGATGGAAACATTAAACCGGATCCGGGATGCCTTAACTGCGAATTTAGGTCTATTCCAAAATTGGATATCCGAATTCGATAGTAAAATGCGGTTTATTCCACCGGAAGCAGGTGCCATGGCATTTGTGGGGTATGACTGGGATATCAATTCAACCAAACTGATCGAAAAGGTGCGGGAAGAAGCCAGTGTCATGCTGGTGGCGGGGGATTGGTATGGCATGGATCATTATCTCCGGTTTGGTTATGGTGCCAAACAAAGTGATCTTGAGGCAGCATTGGAGCGCATTACACCTATATTTAAATCTCTATGATCGATTTTCCAACAGAAGTGATCAAAGCCTATAATCGGTCAAAATCATATATCCGAAAAACACCTTTGGAGCACTCCCCCTATTTGAGCAACCTCATCGATGGGAATGTTTATCTAAAACTGGATAATATTCAGAAAACCGGTTCATTCAAATTTCGTGGTGCTGTTAGTAAAATGACCTCTATAAGTGCAACAGAAAAGGAAAAAGGCGTGGTAACCGCCTCCACAGGAAATCATGGTGCTGCATGTTCACTGGCAATGTCTTTACTTGGGATTGATGGTAAAATTGTGGTACCCACAATCGTCCATAAAAATAAGGTGAATAATATTTTGAATTTCGGTGGCAAAGTAGAATACCATGGGGATGATTGCCTCATTGCAGAAGAACGGGCTCAGGAAATTTCCAAAACAACTGGCGCAACTTATATTTCTCCCTATAATGATCCAGCCATCATTTGCGGTCAGGGTACCATGGGTTATGAAATAGATCAAGATTTAAAAAACATCGATTCTGTATTTGTGTCCGTGGGCGGCGGCGGGTTGATTTCTGGGGTTGGAGGATACTTGAAATCCGTTCAGAAAAATGTAAAAATGGTTGCCGTTTCGCCGAAAAACTCCTGTGTCATGTATGAATCTATAAAAGCGGAGAAACAGTTGGATTTACCTTCAGACCCGACCCTTTCCGATGGTACAGCTGGCGGCGTTGAAATGGGTTCTATTACATTTGAATTATGCCAAAGAATCGTTGATGAATTTATATTGGTGACGGAGGACGAAATCGCCGATGGTATTCGCATCGGCGTGGAAAAACATCATCAACTCATCGAAGGGGCAGCCGGAGCTGCCATTGCTGGATTTATGAAACAAAAAGATAAACTCAATGGCCAGAGGGTCGTAATCGTCATGTGCGGTGGGAATATCAGTTCTGAAGTATTAAAGAGCATACTATAATGCGAATTATCAACTTGGTTGAAATTAAATCTGTTCTTCCAAAGGTTGATCTCATGAAAGAGATTGAAGCGGGATTTGTGGCCTATACCCGTGGTGACGTTGTGGTGCCGCCTGTGGGAGAATTGCAATTCGAGTCGCCGCCCGGAGATGTACATATCAAATATGGATATATCAAAAATGATGATGTATATGTGATTAAAATTGCCTCTGGTTTTCCACGGAATTTAGATAGGGGACTACCAAACGGGAATGGCATGATGCTGGTATTTAATCAGAAAACCGGCGAACCCATGGCCATCCTGAAAGATGAAGCACACCTCACCGATGTGAGGACTGCAGTAGCTGGTGCCATTTGCGCTAAATATTTATCGCCAAAAATAGTGAAGAGTATTGGAATTGTAGGCACAGGTCTCCAGGCGAAAATGCAATTGGAATATCTCAACAGTATCATTGATTGCAAAAATGTGATAGTGTGGGGAAGGCGTGAAACATCCCTACTGAAATATCAATCGGAAATGAAAAACGCCGGTTTTGAGATTACCACTACTACTGATATAAATGATGTGATGGACAACTGCCAATTGATAGTAACGTGCACGTCCAGTGAAACCCCCTTATTAAGCCGGGTAAAACCCGGGACGCATATAACCGCCATGGGTTCCGATACCTTAACCAAACAGGAACTGGTACCATCCATTTTAACGGAGGCGGATTTGGTGGTCGCGGATAGTAAATCCCAATGTGAAGTTCGGGGCGAAATTCATCAAGCATTGAAATCGAATGATTTTTCTATGGATGATGTGGTGGAACTTGGAGACATTATATCTGGAAAAACAAAAGGGAGGACGTCTGATTCTCAGATTACGATTACAGATTTAACCGGAGTGGCTGTTCAGGATATTCAAATTTCAAAAGCGGTTCTGAAGTATTTACTTTAAATGCCTCCCTTCTTTTGTGAAGTTGTAAAATATAACGTAATATCACACACATTAAAATAGGAGTTTTATCATGATTAAGTACCTTAAACAAACAACAATTTTAGCGTTTTTACTGACCTTTACTTTTGCGGGTGAACTGGATCTTGGTGCATCCATGCCAATGGGTGATGTTAAAATGACCGATATTTCAGGAAAGACGGTGACCTTAAACGATGTCAAAATGGAAAACGGCTTACTGGTGAATTTTTCATGTAATAAATGTCCATGGGTTGTAGCCTGGCAGGATCGTTACAATTCCCTGTCTGAAGTGAGCAATAAGAATAAGATTGGCTTTATCACGATCAATCCCAATACAAAAAATAGAGCTAAGATTGGTGAAGGACTGGATGATATGCGTGATTTTTCTAAAAAATACGGCCACAATTTTCTTTACACAGTTGACAAGGGGGCCGAATTAGCCACCGCTTTTGGCGCCACTAAAACACCCCATATTTATTTATTTGACGGAAAAGGTAAACTCGTTTACCGCGGTGCCATTGATGATAATGCCCGCAAACCTAAAAAAGTAAAAAATACATATTTGATGGATGCAATCCAGGCAGTGGGGAATGGTCAAACGATAACAGTAGCAGAAACCCGTGCCTTAGGTTGTAGCATTAAATTCGCTGAAAAGTAATAGCATAATACCGACAGGAAAGCTATGAGATATAAAAATAAATCTCTCATCAGCGGTATTGTCGCCACAGCTTTATTGATCGGACTTCTCGAGTCGGAGGCGATACAACTTTCCGGCCCTTTTCTTTATGGAGACGAGAACAACATTTCCTTGATTCTGAAAAAAGGTGATGATACATTTGTAATCCAGCCCGGTGTACAGGTCATTATTAATGATAATGTTTATACTTACAAGTCTGTGGATGTGGCAAGCCAGACACTTATCATGGAAAATGTATCTTTTCCTGTGGGTGACGTTAGCACCATCCATTATGTCAGCGGGACGAAAATGAAAGAACGTGGCTTGAAAGGATTATAGACCGGAGGGTTGGTTGGGGCCGCGGTGGGCGTTGTATTAGGATCTTATGAGGGATATCTCCATTATTTGGTTTTAACAGTTCCAATGTGTGCTGCAGTGGATGGAGCTGTACTAGGCATTGTGGGGGCAGGAATTGGCTCCAAAGAAAAGAATTCTCAAGTATATACTCTGGGCGACAATGATTGGAAAATTGCCAATGAATAAAAATAGTATTTTATTAAGCGGGCTGCTTTTATCTGGATTGGCCATCGGCTTGGTGGAAACGGATGTTATACAGTTCAATACTCGGGGAATACATGCCCAGTGTTGGTCGTCCCTAAGTAAACTCAATTCACTTTAAGTATAGATAAATTGCGACAGTTTCCCTCCTCTTATTTACTATGGAGTATTTCATGATCCGCCGTTATTTTTTTCAAATTCTTTTCTTTACATATCCCATCTTATTGGGAAATGAATCCGCTATTGACTTAAAAACATTTCCCCGGCCAACCATGAATGCAGTTGAATCACCCGGTGAAATTCTCATTGACGGTCATGTGAATGAATCGGCATGGATGGCAGCGGATTCTATTACAGAATTTTACCAGTCCCAACCCAATCCAGGGTATCTTCCTACAGAAAGAACAGTGGTTCGCGTTTTATATGATAAGGACTTTTTGTATGTGTCCGCCATTCTTTACGATTCTGAACCGGATAAAATATTAATCGAAAGCCTGGAGCAGGATTTCGATTCACAGAGTTCGGATGCATTTGCCATTATGCTGGATACGTTTAATGATGATAAAAGCGGTTATGCATTTTTATTTAATCCTGCTGGCGCCATCAAGGACATGTATATTAATAATGACGGTACAAGCGTGAACCGTGCATGGGAAGGTATTGTTTATCCCAAGACGTCAATACATGACTATGGATGGGAACTTGAATTGGCTTTTCCCCTGACCAGTTTACGGTTTAACCCCAGTGATGGGGAGCAGGATTGGGGCATCAATTTTCTGAGACGTATACGGCGGAAAAGAGAAGATGTGTACTGGAGTCCCATTGAACCATTTGAAAAGTTGATTTCTGTATCCAAAGGGGGGACGCTAAAAGGACTTAGGGATATTCAACCTGGTCGGAACTTCCAGGTGAAGCCATTTGGTATTGGCAATCGTATTTCAGCCGAAGAGAAGACCAAAAATACTGAGGTTGGATTGGATATAAAATATAGTATAACACCGAGTCTCACTCTGGATGCAACCTACAACACCGATTTTTCTCAAGTTGATGCGGATGAAGAGCGGGTAAATCTTACACGATTCCCTTTATTCTTTCCGGAAAAACGGGATTTTTTCATGGAGAATGCCAGTCTATTTGAATTTGGAGATATATCTAACTATTTATACCGAATGGGCCCCAGTAGATACAGTCGATCCTTTACCATGTTTCACAGCAGACGAATTGGTTTGGAAAATGAACAGCAGATTCCAATAACCGGTGGTGCGCGACTCAGCGGAAAGATTGGGAATTTTGATGTAGGATATCTCAACATGACGGCAGAGGGTACGGAAAATGTGCCTAGCACCCAATACAATGTGTCCCGGATCCGAGGTAATTTTCTGAAGAAATCTAATGTTGGTGCCATTCTAGTTAATCGAAATTCCAATGGAGAAGATAGAGATCATCGATCCATGGGTGTGGATTTGAATTTCAATATTAATAAGCTTCTCATTTATTCTTATATCGCCCAAACCGAGAACCCGGATGCGGATGGTGATAATTTAGCCGGCCGTATGGTGATGGCATGGCGGGATAACAAATGGGATCTTGCAGCCTATTATAAAAAAGTGGGGGCGAACTTTACACCATCTGTTGGATTTATTCAGAGGACAAATGTGGGAGAAACCTTTGTAACTGCCGGGATGCATAAACGGTATTCATCCGGTCCGTTTCTGAGTGTGAACCCTTATGTATTTATCAATCAATTTGATAATCTGGATGGATATTTGGAAAGCCGTGCAGTAAAGGCAGGATTGGATGTTCAGTTTATGAGTGGTGCCATGCTTTTTTCCAGCGTAACTCGGACGGAAGAAATAATCAAAATACCTTTTACTTTATATGAGGCAGAAGTGCCGGCGGATAATTATTCTTTTAATAATGTGAATCTATATTATCGTGGTGATCGAACGAAATTTATCACCATCAACGGAAATGCAAATTTCGGGAGTTATTATCATGGGACGCGGAATTCAGTGGGGATTTCTGCTTCGATTAAACGGGGATATCGATTTAGTGTCGATTTTGGTTTAAATAAAAATGTCGTAAAGTTTCCCGATGCCACCGTGAATGCGGATATTTATACATTGAAAATAAAATATAATCATTCGGTAAAGTTGTTGAATAAACTTTATTTCCAGTACAATGCTGCCGATGAAAAATTGGTGAGTAATTTCCGGATGAATATAATCCATGCCCCATTGAGCGATCTCTTTTTAGTCTATTCCAATATTTCAGATTTAAAAGGGGATGAAAAGGATAATGGCATGATTGCCCTGAAATTCACCAAGCTGTTTGCGCTCTAGCTTTTAACTTACTCCACCATTTTAATTATTAACAACTTATATTTCTATTTTCCAAATTCTCAGAACAGGACGTGACGTCCTATTCGAGATGAGGTGATTAATTTTGAGAATAAAGGGTCACCCCAAATATTCCATCTGGATTTTGCCATCAAAAAATGATCATAAGCTAATATATAATAAGATAGAAGAATTATCTAAAGTATATAATTCGGAACTCTTTCAGCCTCATTGTACGCTTATTAGTCCTGTATATGATATTGAATTAGCGAAAGATATAATTCATGAAATAGATATAAATCCTTTCCGGGTAAAACCCATCAAACTCAATCAATCCAGCAACATTTGGAAAACGGTATTCATTGAATTAAAAAAGGATGAACTATTAAATCAGCTATACCAATTATTTCAAAATAAACAACCACCCAATGAAGATTTTGTACCCCATATCAGTTTAATCTATAAAACAATGAAAGAAAAGGAGAGGATGGGAATTGTTGATAGTTTACGTATTCAACAGTTTTATGAATTTAGCGGGATTGCTATTATTGACACATCGAAAGCGGTTGAACATTGGAAAACTGTTTATGAAGTATTTTGGAACGAATAGCCTTTTAATAGGTAAATTTGGATATGCCTAAGCGTACTATTTCAGTCTTTTTGTTGTTACTGATGACAATGGCCATCGCAGCGCCATTGTTGCCACACATTGATTGCGACATGCAATGTTGTGAATTAGAAAAGGTAACCTGTTGTGATTCTAAGATGGAAGTGGAAACACCAAAAACCTGTTATATGGATATGAAAAGCTGCGATATGGGTGGTCTATTTATACCCATAATGGCAGTACCATCTCATCAGTTCAATTTGAAAATAGACTTGGATGTTTTGACTGTAGTTCAATCCATTGAATTTTATGCAAGATATCACATTAATTTTAATCCGGTAAAATTTGCTTATCCACCGGCCCCACCCACCGCATTTAATCGACCTCTCCTAACATAAACATTTTTCTTTTCTAAACCGCCACGGAAGGCGGTATTGTTTTTTAATTCAAGAAAGGAATTTGTTATGCGAAATATTATTAAATCTCTCATATTTACCATTGGTTTGGCTGGATTATCCTATGGGCAATCAGTTGAAATTAATGGTCAAAAAGTCGACGTTGGGCAGGAAGACTTGGTCTTCCAGGTCAAAGGTCTGGTTTGTTCATTCTGTGCCCATGGTCTGCAAAAGGGCTTATCCAAACTGAAGTTTGTGGATAAGAAAAAATACACCAAAGGAGTGTACGCAGATATTAACCATCAATTTGTGAAAGTCGGGTTGAAAAAGGACAAAAAGCCAAATATTGACAAGGCGTTGACTGTGATCACCGATGCAGGGTATGAAGTATTAAAATCTTATGTGAATCCCACGGGATCTTCATTAAAAGTCAAAGAATATGAAAAGACATCCAAATGAAGGATAAAGCATTAAGTGTCTTAACATTATTTACCTCATCGGGTACGTTGCTTTGTTGCGTTCTCCCTGCAGTGGTCGCCACCATAGCAGGCGGCGCAGCCGTTAGTTCCATGCTTTCCACATTTCCATTTTTAATTCCCCTTTCCATGAATAAAGGATGGATATTTATTATTGCTGCCACTCTGATTGCCATTAATGGATATTTGGTTTTTAAACCGAACCAGAAAGTGGCTTGTGACGTGGATGCGGGTGAGGATGGATGTGACGTGACTGGCCGATTCAACAAACGGATGTTTTATATTTCCGCAAGTGTTTTGGCCGTGGGCGCATTCTTTGCTTATGCATTGGTCCCTATCCTCGTTTACTTCGATTTATAGGGGGAAATATGAATAAAAGTATGGTGATTCTCAGTCTCCTGGGAATCGTTTCGGCCCATCAACCCGTTATGGATATGGCACCGCGCTGGGCAGGTGGTTGGGGATTCCAGTTTCGCTATGAAACATTGGGTTCCAATAAAAATATAGGTGGTGAATATGGTTCTGCCGGTAAAAGTTATTACCGTCAAACCACATGGTTCGAAGGCGTATATACCTGGAAGCGATCCATAAGAGCCACATTTAAACTGCCTTATCATCAAGTTAAAAATGAAAAACAATTGATTGATTGGGGAAACCCTATTGTTCGCCATAAAGGTCTGGGTGACTTGATTGTTGCCCTCCCATTAAAAAAATACTTTAATTTAAAGCGATCAACTGGGAACTATAGTGTTACACCTCAAATTCGGTTTAAAACAGGCGATAACACTGATATCCTTCCCAGTAAAGGCGGCTATGGATTAAGCCTCTCCTACAATGCAGAGAATTTCAAATATTACCAGTTATATGACCTCTATGGCTGGTCATTGGATGATGGGTCATCTGTATTTGGATTTGATGTGAATCTCGGGTGGCACCCTCTCCATAAAAACGCAACCAATACTGGGTTTTTTCTTATGTGGGATGGTACATTTCAGGCGAAGATAGACAAAGATGGGAATGAAGATTTTCGCCTATTCACTGGCCCCGTTGCCGTGCTGTATAAGGGAGGCATTATGGCACGGATTGATATAAAGATTCCCGTGAGCGAATATGCGGATAAGGCCAGTCTTTCAAAAGGTGTCATGGTTCAAACCGGGATCGGCTTTGTGTTTTAAATAATAGGGTGAAAAACAAAATCTAAGAAGAGAGTAACTCATGAAAATTTTAATATACGTTTTAACATTAACCCTGGTTGGTTGTGGAAATAGCATGGCCGATCACAACGAAGCATTAATTAAAAATATTATTGATGATATCCGCCTCGGTTGGGAAAATGGCGATGGCGCTGCATTCCGTAAATATTTTTTGGATTGGGACGGGGCCCGGTATTTTGAAGGGGGTGGGCAAAATGTGGGGTTAGAAGATTTAATTGTACACCACGTTGAGCCGGAAGCGGAACTTGGTTTGCATTTGGCTTTCACTGATATCCAGACGCACTTTGAAGACAATTTTGCCTGGGCAGTAATGGATACGGACATCAAACTCACGACAAAGAGTGGTCGCAAAATCCATAACGAAGGTCATGGGACTTATTTATTTCGATGGATAAATGATACTTGGAAAGTTGTACATACTCAATCAGCCAGTAAACCTGTAAAATAAAATAGTCCTTGTTCATACCATCCCATTTAGCATCCGGATATATTCTGGGACAATTTGTTAAAAGGCCATTATGGACTATATTTCCGTTTATGCCAGTATTACTCATAGCTTCCATTTTACCCGATGTGGACGGCTTAATCTCTGAAACCGTTGCTGGTCACCATTCCATTTTGCATACACCCATATGTTGGATTGTAATATTTGGCCTCATGGTTTTTGTAGGTAGAATAATACAGAATGAAAAAATAAAACCAATTTCATTGGGAATATTTTTAGGCACACAACTGCATCTTATTACGGATTGGATTACAGCCAGAACCGTGGGAATAAAATGGCTTTACCCATTCAGCGATAAAGATTATTTCCTCTATCAAATTCAACCAGAACAAGGACAAGTACCTGTCTGGGAAATGGTCCAAAACCCTTATTTTTCATTCTATATGGACAATGGATTTTTATTTTGGATAGAAATAGGGATAGTTATTTTTTCGGTCTTTTTATTGTTTAAAAATCGACTTTCAAAATTTGATAAATGAGTAATTAGTCTAACTAAATTGATATTAATATCCGTACTAATAATTGTGCAATATTAATCTCTATAAATAATGAGGATACAATGAAATCAATCATCAGTATAATAGCGATGAGCTTTTTAATCAGCTGCAGCAGCGATACCAAAACAGCTGAATTGAAACTGGACTCCATGCAGTGCATGATGTGTTCAATGAGTGTGGAAGAAGCTGTTGCTGAGCTTGAAGGCGTAAGTAAAGTTGAAATCGACTTGAAAGCTAAATCAGGAAAAGTAACTTACAAAGCATCACTCATTGATATGGGTGCGATCGAAAAAGCGATTACAGCTATTGGATATAATGCCAATGATGAAAAAGCAAATCCAGAAGCATACGCCAAATTGGATATGTGCTGCCAAATGCCTGAAGGTCTATAAAAAAAAATATGCAGGGGACACCTTTCGGTGTCCCCTATCAATAAAATGGATATTCTATGAAAAATATTATAATTCTATCCTTATTCTTGACTGCCTGTTCCACGCCGGAATTAACATTACCATCTGCAATGGATGGCAGTCGCTATCCCCGCGTAGCCGCAACTCAGAATGGGGGGCTTCTTATGTCTTGGTTCGAAAAGACTGATTCTGTGAATTGGGCCTTAAATTGGTCCGAATTTTCTGATGAAAAATGGACGGAAGCCAAAGTCATTACATCCGGTGAAAACTACTTCGTAAACTGGGCAGATTTTCCGTCGATCTATCATTTTGGAGGCGATACCATTTCTGCGCATTGGTTACAAAAGACCGGAAAAGGTCCTTACGATTATGATGTGAAGGTAGCCATCTCCAATGATCGTGGCATAAAATGGTCGGAACCTCAAACGCCCCATCGGGATGGTGTGAAAGGGGAGCATGGGTTTGTATCATTTTTTAAAGATCCTTCTGACGACCTTGGTGTGGTCTGGCTTGATGGTAGAAATATGACCGCAAGCCATGATGAGCATGGTTATGGTGCAATGAATATGTATCATTCCGGATTTGCCTCGAATGGTGACATGAAGGGGGAAATGAAAATGGATGATCGTGTTTGTGAATGTTGCCCAACTGCATCAGTTCGAACTGAAAAATCAATCATAATTGCTTATCGTGATCGCTCCGAAGATGAAATTCGAGATATCAATATTGTCAGGTATGCCGACGGTTTTTGGCATGAACCTTATGCTGTAAACGAAGATGGCTGGAAGATTGCAGGTTGCCCGGTTAATGGACCTATGTTGGCCACTTATGAAAACGATGTGGCTATCGCCTGGTACACATCACCTGACGCAACACCAACAGTAAATGTAGCTTTTTCTAAGGATGAAGGTGCATCCTTTGAAGCACCCATTCGTGTGGATCTTTCTCAACCAATTGGACGGGTGGATGTGATCTGGCTCAATGAAAATGAAATTATGGTCAGTTGGATTGAAACCGCAGAAGAAACAACCGATATCGTTACCTCAATAGTATCTAAATCTGGAAATGTTCAAACACCGCGAATCGTTACTGAAATTCAACCGGGGCGTGTTTCCGGTTATCCCCAGATGGAAATGGTGGACGATCAACTCTTCTTTGCCTGGACTGAAGGGGGCGAAAACGGTCGCGTTATGACCCAATGGGTTTCTCTTTCAGCTTTCCGCTAAAATAGACCTTTCATAACCATTCGGCTGTTGTAAATTCGTTTCCGTATCATGCGATCGATTTATATCTGGACCACTCGATTTATCCTGGCCATTGCTTTGGTCGGGATTTTGCCTGTCCCCAATAATTCCTCTATTATACTGGCACAATCAAAAAAAGCCAAAGCATCCCAAGCGTCCAAATATGCAAAACGAGGTAATTCAAAAGCGAAGAAAAAGGACTATCGCGGCGCCCTTTCTGATTATAAAAAAGCCTATAAAATAACGCCATCATCAAATTATAAAAAGAAAGTACAGCAACTCACATCACTGTCTAAAAAGCAGGGCGGGACAAAATCCAGTAAGAAAAAACCTTCAAAAAATCAGGCGGCTCAAGCAGCAGCATTTGCCAAACGGGGGAACTCGAAGGCCAAGAAAAAGGATTATGCCGGAGCTTTAAAAGATTTCCAAAAAGCATATAAGCTTAATCCATCTGCTTCAAATAAGAAAAAAGGGCAACAGCTTCAGTCGATCCTGAAAAAACGGGGAAACCAAGTTGCCAGCCGAAATGCCACGAAAGCAAAAGTACCTCGGCTTTCGGATATTCCAACCATTAGTCCCGTAAAATATGCCAACGACATTTATAATATTGCTGAAGCGTTTGAGCTAAGTTCCCGTAATCTCGCCCGGGCAACCCATTATTTGGATGATACGGAAAAAAAGAAGGTAAGACGCATTAAAACTATGATGGCTCCTTCCACTGGAGATCTTGAAAACGCCGCACGCACCGAACCGAATGATATTCGTAAACAAGTGGATTTGGCACGGAATTATGAAGCAAACGGCCGATTTGAAGATGCGAAAGAAATATATTTAAAGTTGGCGGCCCAGAATCCTTTTAATGCGGATGTCCATTTTCACTTAGGTTCGTTTTTCTCTCGTTTTGGGCAAATGACAAAAGCACGGCATTCTTTTGATGAAGCCATGGATGTACAACCCAACCATCGGGCAACAATCGAAGCCATGGCTACTTTGTTTGGTACGAAAGAAAAAAGAAATTTATCCGATGATATTTTAGCCAAGTCAGCCAAACGTGATCCCAGCGGACCGGCCCAAAGAATGCAAACCATTCGAAAAAACTTAGACGATCGCAATTTTGAATATGCAGCCAAACTGGCGCAGGGTGGTCAGGAATTATTTCCTAGACAAAGTGGATTTATTTATTTAAAGGGAAGAGCATTTGAAGGGTTGGGAGATCCCGATAAAGCCAAAGCCAGTTATCAAGAAGCCATTAAAAAAGATCCAACACACCATGAATCTTATGTGGCTTTGGGAGATTTATATTCCGGAAAGGGAAAACATATATATGCAGCCCTGACCTATGGCGATGCGATAAGACTGGATCCTGCAGATACGGCATCACGGTTTAAACAGGGACACAGTTATTTTAAAGGGAGTGAATGGGGCAGAGCCGCCTCTTCATGGGAAGATTTACTCCATTATGATCCCCATAATCAAGAGGTCCGATCTCTTTTGCCTCAAGCCTATTATATATTAGCCGTAGAATATAATCGTATCGGTAAATCGGGTGTGGGTCAAACTGCCTTTCGCAAAGCCTTAAGTGTCAATAAAAATTCAGGGCAATGGCTTCCCGGTTCCATGCGAACGTTAGGTAGTTTTTATCGTGATAAAGGTATGTTTCGAGAATCGCTGGCCGCTTTTCAGGAAGCCATCGAACTCAAACCATCCGATGCAGATAATTATTTAGGTTTGGGAATTACCTATTGGAAAATGAAAGAATCAGGATTGGCCAAAGCAGCATGGACACGATCCATGGACTTAGACCCCACCAGCAATGATGCACGAGGATGGTTGCTCTTAGCTGGGAAGATTTCGGGGTAGCAAATCCTTTCTTAATCCTTCCATGATTGGTTTCTCTATTTTTATTTACAACCTATAACTCATACCCGGATACAAAAATAGATTATATTTTTTTGTCCTGATGCATTGGGACGTTTGCTATTCTTTAACCATTTCAATGGTTTATTCTAAGTACAGTTTATTAAATGAATGGAAACCATCGGTGGTTTGGAATAAATCATCCTAATTTATAGACCTATGAAACGCATCCCAATTTTCATTTTTACGCTATCCATTTTAATGGGTCAGCATCCCGGTGACAAGGCCGTCCGCGCCGGTGTAGATGCGTTTTATAATTATGAATTCGATAAGAGTATCCAAATACTTACTCAAGCACGAAAAGATTTCCCCAATCACCCGGGCGTTCATGTCACCTGGGCGGCGGCTCACTGGCGCTGGAATGAAGCGCACCTGCCGCAAAATGAGATTTACGCTAATCTGAATGCAAACCTGATTGAAATTGAATCGATTTATGATTCCTTATTGGTCGCCCACCCTGGCCATCCGGAATATCTACTGTATAGCGGCACGGCCCGGGGATTGAAAGCACGGATTCTTTTGGGACAAAAAAAGTGGATTCCCACACTCATTTCTGCTTACAGTGGATTTCGTGTTATCCAGAAAGCACTTGAAAAAGATCCTTATCTCACGGATGCCTACTTGCCTATTGGGATTGTAGAATATTATGCAGGCTTGAGTAATATCCTTGTGAAAGCGGGGGCAGAAATTTTTGGTTTGGATGCATCGAGAGAAGAAGGCATTACCAAGATAGAAGTGGCAGCAACGCAAAGTCAGTGGGCAGATACGGAAGCCATGAGTGTTTTATCATTTATTTACCAATTTTCCGATATTAATAATGCGCGCGGGTTGGAAGTGAGCCGAACGTTGGCAGAGAAATATCCCGGCAATTTTGATTTTCAGGTTCATTATATCGAAAGTCTCTTGCGGAATGGTCAATTAAAATTGGCTAAAAAAGAATTGAACCGTCTCAATCAGCAATTACCCAAACTCACCCGACGGCATCAACAGTGGTTTACATCCTATTTGAACTATGTTTGGGGCCATTATTATTTTCTAAATGGTGATGATGATAAAGCATTGGGCTTTATCAATAAATGCATTGATTTATATGATGCTGAATTGGATGCCATCCTGGCGAATGCCTATTTATTAAAAGGACAAATTCATGATAAAAAACATGAGCGGATGGAAGCAGTCATGGCTTATCAAAAATGCATTAAAAGGGATAACCATGCCCATGCCATTATTTTGGCAAAACAATATTTGGATGAACCATATCAAGGATAGTCCGTTGTAATTTTCGGCCCTTCAAATCATGATGAAACGCAGAAAAACACGAGAAGTTAAAATTGGTGACCTCATCGTTGGTGGCGAACACGCCATATCGGTTCAGTCCATGACCACCACCAAAACCCACGATATTACAGCAACACTAAAAGAAGTAGAACGGCTGGAAGAAGCAGGATGCCAAATTATCCGTATTACAGTACCGGATCAACCTGCCGCAGATGCACTTTATGAAATTAAAAAACGGATGAATGTACCCTTGGTGGCGGATATCCATTTTAACTATCGCATGGCTTTAGAAGCGGTGGATGCAGGGGCGGATAAAATTCGTATCAATCCTGGGAATATCGGTGGGAAAAAACGGGTGAAAGAAGTGTTGAAAAAAGTGAAAGGAGCCAACCTTCCCATCCGGATCGGCGTGAATGCAGGCAGCCTCGAAAAAGATTTGATTGAAAAATATGGCTATCCCACCGCCGAAGCCATGGTCGAAAGTGCCAAACGCCATATTGATATTTGTAAGGAACATGATTTTGATGATATTATCGTCTCACTAAAAGCGTCGGATGTGAATCTCATGATGGCGTCTTACGAACTCTTTTCCGAACAATATGATTATCCACTACACTTAGGTGTGACGGAAGCGGGACCGACGAAATCCGGATCTATCAAATCATCCGTAGGTATTGGCACATTATTGGCAAAAGGAATTGGCGATACAATTCGCGTCAGTTTAACGGACGATCCCGTTGAAGAAGTCCGCGTTGGGTTTGAAATATTGAAATCGTTGGGATTGGCCAGCAAAGGTGTGACGATTGTGGCCTGCCCTACCTGTGGCCGGTTAGAAGTGGACTTATTTAAAATCGCTGGAGAAATGGAAGAAAGACTCCAGAATGTGAAAACACCCATGACCGTCGCCCTCATGGGATGCGCCGTAAATGGACCGGGAGAAGCGACGCACACAGATCTTGGAATCGCCTTTGGTAAAGGGGCTGGACATTTGTATTATCAGGGTGAAAATCGCGGTAAAGTTTCGGAAAAAGAAGCCATTGGCAAGTTAGAAGAACTCATTACCGAATTTGAAACAGACCATCAGGAAGATTAATATGAAATTCATATTCACACTACTTTGTATGATGATGCTTATTGGCGCTCAGGAAAAGAATACAGATCCTGCACCTAACGCCATTGCAGTCTATTGGAAGACCTTGGAGTCCCAGGAAAAAGAATTATTTTTATTCTCATATCTCACCCAGGTATATGATACCCACCAAAAAATGATAAAAGATTTAGGGTATGGTGAAGTCACCACCTGGTATTATGATAACAGGGCTGAAATGATTTATGGTATTTTTGACCAGGTGAATCAAACAGGAATGAAAGAATTTATCGGCTGGATTGATGAATATTACAGTCATGAAGAATTCACAGGGAATTCATTTGATGATGCCCTGTCTTTTGCTTTTCGGTTTCAGCAGGCGGCTGGTGAGACGATTTGGGAGAAATACGAAAACTTAAAATTTGGAAAAATAAAACCGGAAAATTAATGTCATTTTACCGTCCAAACTTTATCAATGAGTGGCGGGATATAAGAAGAGAAGGAGGCTATAAACTCCTGATGAAAAAGAAGGGCTGGCAAGTGGTTTTTGCATTTTTCTTTTTTTACCTCATCCGCGATTCAATCCTCTATATTATTATACCCTATTTTGGATATACTTCCCTAAAGGGGTGTTTCTAAAACCAACCTTTCTTTACAGGGATTTCCCTGAAACTTCCCTCCATTTTAATTCCTTGCCCTGTGATACATTGGGGTATCAAATTCTTATAGCTATGAACTAATAGTTGATATGTATGATATTGAATTCAGAACAAAATGGAATACTGGTTAATTAACAATTTAGCCGATGGGTATTAATGCCTTCTAGAGTACTCAGCAGTGCAATTATCGGTATTGACGCCTACGTGGTGGATGTGGAAGCCAGCCTCTCCGGGGCCAAACTGCCTCGGTTTATTACTGTGGGACTCCCAGAAGGGGCGGTGAAAGAAAGTAAAGAACGTGTCACCGCTGCCATTAAAAACTCAGGATTTAAATTTCCCCGAAAACATATTACGATCAATTTGGCCCCGGCGGATATTCGTAAAGAAGGGTCTGCATTTGATTTGCCCATCGCCATCGGCATCCTCGCCGCTATGGGGTATGTCCAAAAAGAATACTTAGATAAACTTATGATGTTGGGTGAATTAGCATTAGACGGTACGCTTCGCCCAGTTAAAGGTGCTTTGCCCATAGCTATATGCGCTCGGGATAAAGGCATTAAAGGTGTTATCCTTCCGGAAGAAAATGCCCATGAAGCTGGGATTGTGGATGAAGTGAAAGTAGTGGGCGCTAAATCGCTCATGGAAGTGGTCCAAATTCTTAATGATGAATTGGATAAAGAACCGGTTATTGTGGATCGGCAGGAATTGTTTCGCTCTAATCTTCATTATCAATTGGACTTTACCGATGTAAAAGGGCAGGAGCATGTGAAGCGGGCTCTGGAGGTAGCCGCCGCCGGTGGACATAACCTCATTATGATCGGCCCCCCTGGGAGTGGAAAAACCATGCTCTCGAAACGAATTCCCACTATTCTCCCAGACCTCACTTTAGAGGAAGCGCTCCAGACAACAAAAATTCATTCTGTGGCGGGACTCATGCCACAAGGAGAGGGCATTATTGCCACTCGACCGTTTCGATCACCACACCACACCATTTCGGATGCTGGACTGATTGGGGGCGGTGCCATCCCCCGGCCGGGAGAAGTGAGTCTGTCCCACAATGGTGTTTTATTTTTAGACGAATTACCGGAATTTAAAAAGAATGTTTTGGAAGTCATGCGCCAACCTTTGGAAGATGGCGTTGTCACCATTGCTCGGGCCGCCGTGAGTTTGAGCTATCCATCTCGGTTTATGCTGGTGGCGGCTATGAATCCATGTCCTTGCGGCTATGCCACGGATGCCCATAACGAATGCAGCTGCACATCCCAGATGATTCAGAAATACATGAGTCGAATCTCCGGTCCATTATTGGATCGGATTGATATTCATGTAGAGGTACCGGCGGTGCCGTTTACGGAGTTGGCCGACCGAAATCCGGGAGAGCCTTCTAAAGCTGTGAAAAGCCGTGTTCAAGATGCGAAAGAAGTCCAGTTGAATCGCTATGAAGATGGGCCAATATTTGCCAATTCACAGATGGAATCGAATGATCTGAAGAAGTATTGTCAATTATCGAAAGAGGCGGTGGAATTATTAAAAGCCGCCATGGATAAATTGGGCTTATCTGCCCGTGCATATGATCGAATATTGAAGGTATCCAGAACCATTGCCGATTTAAGTCATGCCAAAGATATAGATGCAACCCATCTCAGCGAAGCCATCCAATATAGAAGTTTAGATCGGCAACTCTGGTTGGGGTGATTCATAATTAATAATTCATAATTATGAATTAACTTCCCGACTGGAAACACCTTACACCAAATGACTAGGACCGACTATAAATCACTTCCCCAGGCCCAATCTCTATTGGACCATTTAAAATCCATGAACCAGGGATTTGATATTGAAATCATCCAGCCTAAAAAGCGTTGGCCGGATATAGAAACACGTAAATCACCTAAAGTGATGGAAATCATTCGCCAACACCATACGGTGTCCAAAAATGGTTTTGGAAATGATATTGGCTTGGATGCCTTTGTACACCGCAATCGGAATGCGGATCTTTGGATTCACATCCTGGATGAAAATAAAAATATCATTGGTTTCTCTATCAATGAAGGGTATGAGATTGAGCATAAAATAGTTAATTATTTCCGCGTAACCATATTGAACAAAAATATTCAAAAACAGGGGATTTATCCCTTACTCAATAAACTAAAGGTCGCCGTCCTTCCCGCGGATATATTTTTAGTCCGAACCCAAAACCCCGTTGTATATAAATACTTTACCCAGATGTGTGAACAGCGGGGGCTAATGGTATCCCCCACGGCAGATTTTATTAATCCTGCGGCGGTCAATATTGTGCGTTGGCTTATTCCTGAGGTAGATGCCTATTCCGTTCAACATTCCGTGCTTGAAGGAGAAGTCTTAGTGAATACACCACAACCGCCTAAGGAACATGCACCAATTTGGGAACGAATGGATATTTATAATGGTGATGTGGTGGTAATTTTAGGCTACCCGGAATTACTCAAATGAAATTAATTTGCAAATTAACAATAATATTTTCTGTCCTTGGATTCATCTGGAGTTGTGAATCACCGGATAGCCTGGAACCGGTAGCCGGTGTAGAGGGGAAATTATTTATTGAGGGGGAATGGCCCGATTCAATTCAAGCTGTAGCCTTGATTGTTTTGAACAGTTTAGATCTAGGCAACCTCGCGGCGGGACTTGTTTCTTATAGCACGCCAATGCTTTCTCCATCCAAAAAATCTGAATATTTTTTTCAACTTGAGCCGGGATTTTATTTTATTGCTGGTGCAGGATTAACCATAGATCCCGGCGTATTTTTTGCAAAAATAGATTCATTTATGGCTTCCGGAAATTTACCTATTGTAGTCCTGGATAAAACACCTCACCTACAAAGAGCTATCCAATTGGAAGATCAGGAAGTAATAGAAATCGACCAAACCATTCTATTTTCCGAATGAAAAAAGTAATATTTATCTCTTTCTTATTGTCTATTCTTTCTGCCCAAGGATCCATTACCGGGAGTGTACATCGAGCGGATAATGGTGAACCGCTTTTGGGTGTGAATGTTCTGGTTCAAAATACATTTATGGGTACAACCACAGATATAGATGGTCAATTCACAATTGATCAATTGAATCCCGGTGAATACACTCTTGTGATCAGTATGATCGGGTTTAAAAAATATGTGGAACGGGGCATCATCGTTTCTGATGAAATAAGCCATATAGACATTCAATTAGCTCAGGATATCCTTTCAGCACCACACGTGGTGGTTACGGCGAGCCGTCAAGCCCAGGATGTGATGGAATTGCCCGTATCCATGTCAGTTATCGGTCCGCGGCAAATTCGTGATCGCGCAGTGGTAAATCTCACCGAAGCCATGAAATATGAACCGGGCGTAAGTACCGTAAGAGGTCAGTTGAAAATACGCGGTGCCACCGGTTATACTCTTGGGACAGGGGACCGAACGCTATTAATGATTGATGGCGTACCGCTTTTGGGCAGCGGTGCAGGAAATATTACATGGACCATGATTCCAGTCAGTGAAGTGGATCATGTTGAAATTATTCGATCTGGTGGCTCTGCATTGTATGGGTCCAGTGCTTTAGGTGGCGTGGTAAATATCTTAACCAAAAATGCACCAGCAAAACCTGAAACCCGGGTTCGGTTAAAGTCCGGTGTTTACAGCGATCCAAAATTCAAGCAGTGGGAATGGCGCTCTAAACCTGGTATGTACAATTATTTAGATGTAACCCATAGCCGACCCATTGGAAATCACAGTGCATGGATTCGATTTCATAAGGCAAAATCTGATGGGTATAAGCGACAGGGATGGCTGGATGCAAATAACATCACGGGGAAAGTGAAATTAAATTTTGGGGAACGGTATAATGCATCCATATTCGCCAATTATTATGCTGATGAAACAGCCTTAGCATCTCAATGGAAAAATGCGGCGAATCCTTTTGACGCACCTGCAGGAGAAGCAGCAGATTATACAAAAGGCACAAAATTGCATTTAAATGGTTTTTTTAATATGATTATATCTGATAAAACAGTCATCAAACTTAAGGGATCTATGTATGATGTATGGTGGAAAAACCATAGTGCAACCAACGATAACGGCATTGATGAACAGAAAGGTTACGGCGAAGCACAGATATCTACTACGTTGGGTCAATCCACCCAGGTTACAGCAGGGGTCGTGGGACAAAAAGCAAAAATTAGAGCGGGAAATTATGGAAATCATTCCAGCCTGTCCATGGCTACCTATATCCAGGCACAACAGCGGATTGGGAAAAAACTGACCCTCAATACAGGTGCGAGAATGGAGACTTATTTCGTGGATGACGAAAAACTGGATGAATCATTCGCACCGCAAATCGCCTTGAATTTTCGAATGTATGATTGGTTGTCATTCCGCAGCGCTGTCAGCAGTGGTTTTCGCGTTCCAGCCATAGCAGAAATGTATACCCGAACCCAATTAAATATCTTTAAAGTGGAGCCCAACCCGGATTTAATTGCGGAAAGAAGCCAAGCCGAGGAAGTGGGGATGACCGTAAAATTGCCGGGGAATAAATGGATTTCTGACATGACCATGGATGTGGCGGCGTTTAAATCCACTTTTGACCAATTAATTGTAGCGAATCCCGATGATAAAGGGATTATTCATTTCGAAAATTTAACCGATGCGAGAATAACCGGATTAGAAGTGGGTGCATCCGGTGCACTGTTTAATCAAACTCTTTTATTCTCAATTGCTTATACAAACTTGAACCCTGAAGAAATTGATAAGCAGGGGAATGCCATTGATACATTGGCTTATCGTTTTCGGAACACATTAGTCACCACAATCGGTACACGGATTCTTGGCGTGACTGCCTCCGTTGACTATCGATATATGTCCCGGATTGAACGTGTCAAATTATTCCAGGAGAATCCATTGACGGGTGAGGATAAACAGGTACCGATTCACATTTGGAATGCAGGATTGGGGTCACATATTCGCGGATGGGATTTACAGTTTCGTGTGGAAAATATGTTTCAGTATTATTATACGGAACTGGAACGGAATATGGGAGATGAACGGCACTTTTCTCTGACGGTAGGAAAGGTATTTTAATCGGGTTGTAGTTTATTATTTATGACCCCTGGGGTGTGTTAAAATACTTTCTCTAAAAACGTTATTTTACAAACGTAACTGGTCGCCACTCTTCAGTAGATTTTCCGGACACTTTAATATAATACACACCGGAGGATACTGATCTTCCAGATGCATTTTTCCCCTGCCAACTGAAATTGTGATTTCCTATTGATAGATTACCATTATAAATTCGAGAAATTTGCTTGCCGCTCAAGTCAATCACATTGATGGAAACTGGCGATTCTTTCATCATATATAGAGAAAACTGAATGATACCGTTAAATGGGTTTGGATATGGGTTCCCAATAGTGAATTCTACTGGAACATTGGCATCGGTCCCTGATTTTCCATCCTGAATGGCCAATTGATAATTCCAGTCACCCCCAACTGTATCATGGCTGACAACAGATAGGTGTATGTACTTTAATTCAGTCGGATCAATATTGATGGAGGGACTGGAAATGACTAAATAGGAATTATCATTTTTCTTAAGAATAGCGTTGAGTTGAAGATCGGAAAGAGGTCCACTGGTATTGATTAAATCTACTTGAACTGGTTTTTGGGTTATAATTTGAATATACTGGCTGGCGAATCGAGATAGCCTTGTGGAAGAAACAGTGTCTTGATTCCCAGTTTGGAAATTGACTTTTTTCAATATTGCCGGGCCATCCACAGGGTAGGATTCAGCTTCATCGTATGCAAAATTGTCTGCAGCGGGTAATGATGACATAATTTTATTCGCAACTGACATGCCATTTAACGCCTGCTGAAATGAAAATCCCTGTTGTTTCAAGGAAGCATTTAAAGCCGCGTGGCTACCGTCCCTTTCTCGGCTATTGGATTGAACCGATTCATCAAATAATCGCCGGATGGTTTCTGCGCCACCCATATGCTGTGCTATATATTCAAAAAAGATGAATGAACCATACCAATGATACCCATCTTCATCCAGTGACCGATGGGGTTGATTGAACCAATCGGACATATATTGATAGCAATCATTGATATCATCATACATTTCTTCTTCCATCCATACAGCAGATGCTTCCAGAAGCCAGGGCATTTCCCATCCATCATACCCAAATTGAATGGCATGAAAATATTCATGGGC
>Ga0209089_10000070_pt1 | contig 92095 bp, 66 predicted proteins | sample ArcticOcean_MG_C_FD_187431 | JGI IMG/M metagenome (GOLD analysis project Ga0209089, IMG submission 187431) | Marine microbial communities from western Arctic Ocean - ArcticOcean_MG_CB2_150 (SPAdes) (version 2) | ecosystem: Environmental > Aquatic > Marine > Oceanic | place: Arctic Ocean: Canada...
AGCCATCGCACCACGGGTAGAATTTACAAGGTCACATACGGGATTCCCACACCGCGCAGCATTGACCTGCAAGCACAAACATCCGATCAGCTTGCACAACTGCACCAACACAAGAACGAATGGATTGTGCGACATGCCCGTCGGATTCTCCACGAACGTGCCCTGCGGGGTGATGACCTGCGGCAAGCACGAAAACGTCTCCGTCGCCAATTCCAGACGCGCGGCGATTCTGTCACACAACTTCGTGCACTCTGGACACTCTCGCTGGTCGCAGACCTGGATGAATCCCAGCTGGTAGAAATACTCGACCACCCCAACGAGCATCTTCGTCGCTGGGCCGTTCGGTTGCTCGTCGATCACCATCCGCCGAGTAAGGGGACCGTCGCTGCCATGGCACGCCTGGCCCACAGCGAAGAATCCCCCAAAGTTCGGCTGGCCCTCGGCGTAGCACTTCGTCGCATCGATCTGGATCAGCGATGGGAGCTTGCTGAGGCACTCCTGAGCCATGCCGAGGATGCCCGGGACACCTTCATCCCCTTAATAGCCTGGTATGCAATCGAACCACTTGTCGAACTGGACCTGCATCGATCCCTGCAACTGGCAGTCCGGTCACAGATTCCCTTGGTGCGGCAGTTTATTGCCAGGCGGGCCGTGGATACCAAAAGCCCTCCCCTCGAGACCGTCATCTCCACTGTGCTGGAGGTCGACAACGTTAATCTTCAGTTTGACCTGTTGCGCGGCATACTGGAGTCACTGGATGGCCAATCAGGGATTGCCCCGCCGAAATCCTGGCCACAACTGTATCTGACCGTCTCCTCGGCTGAGGACTCCGACGACCGTTCCGTAGCGATTCGCCTGGCCACCATATTTGGTGACCAGCAGGCGATTGGTCAGTTGCGTGATTCCCTGGCCCAGCCGGACCTGCCAGCACAGCAGCGCAGCGATGCTTTTCAGGCACTCCTTAAGCTGAAAGAGGGGCTGCCGGTTGAGCTCCTGCACCAACTCGCCAGCCAGGCCTCGGACCTCCGCAGCGAAGCAATCCGGGCGCTTCTACTCCACAACGACGACTCCACCGCAACACGCCTGCTGGAAGTTTACCACGAACTTGACAGCACGGATCAGCAGAGCGCGATCAGCGTTCTCGCCACGCGACGTAACTTTGCAATCCAGCTCATCGCGACCATCCGGGCCGGCCAGATTGAGCGGGATGAGGTATCGGCCTTTGCCCTCCAGCAGCTTCGTTCCTTCAGCGACGAGACGCTAAGAACAGAAATCAACCGACTCTGGCCCGCAGATTCCCAGGCTAGAAAAAAATCGGACGACATTGCACGCTATCTCACTCGCATGGATCGGAAATATCTGGCCAGCGGAGATGCGAAAGCGGGCCGAGCGGTTTTCAAAAAGACATGCGCCGCATGCCATACTCTCTTTGGCGAAGGGGGTACGATCGGCCCCGACCTGACCGGCTCGGGTCGTCGCAAGACCGATTATGTGATTACCAATCTTGTGGACCCAAGTGCCAACATCGATGCCGCTTATCGACTGACCACGGCACTCACCAGCCAGGGCAGACTCTATTCGGGATTTGTCGTTCAGCATGACGACAGCACGGTCGTCCTGCGAACCCCCGAAACTCGTATTCGACTGGAGATGAAAAACGTCGAAGAACTCGTGACCTCCGGAAAATCAATGATGCCGGAGGGAATGCTGCAAACCTTTAGCGACGAACAGGTCCGCGACCTGCTGCTCTACCTCGCCAGCCCTAGCCAGGTTAAGGAATGACTCAGGTCCGAACTCAATTATCAGGATGAGAGTCCATGCTCTCCCTCGGGACACCGGACATTCTCGATGCCGAGCGTGGGTAGAGAGTCCGATGTCAGGAACCAAGACTGAGTAGCAGCGGGCCATTTCACAATCAACGCCGTATCTGACAGCAGCTTAGATATATAGCAACGGAAAGCAGCTCAAATGACCGGCCGGATACTGAAGACTTGTCTGTTGGCACTCTGTCTCCAACCTGGATTGGCGGCGAGATCTGCTGAGCCGCCCCGTCTGGGCGGCCCCTACAAGTTACTGGCAGCCGATTTCACCGGTGATGGGACAACAGACCTTGCAGTCGGCTTCCACGACCTGGGCCTGCTCACGATCGAAAGGGGCAATGGTCGCGGCCGCTTCAAACACCTCGCACAAACGCCGATTCGTCCAGCCAACGGCAAGGGTTTCGTCGAAGGATCCTACAATTTTGCCACGGCAGATCTGGATGGCGATGGAAAACTCGATCTCGCAATTGGCTGTCGTGAGACATTCGTGTTACTGGCACGAAACATGGGAGATGGCCATTTCACACCGATGGTCCGATTCCCCACCGAAAGTGCCGCCAAGGGAGTCGCCCTGGCAGATCTCGACAAGGACGGCCGGCAGGACCTGCTCTACACGGCTCGCGGGACCGGCCGGGCAGACGATACGAAGACCGGCAGCCTCTACCTGCGTCGAGGCCTCGGACCATGGAAATTCGGCGAACCAATCAAGCTGGAAGCGGGCATCTCAGCATATTACGTGGAAACTGCTGACCTCAACGGTGACGGCTTTCTGGACCTGCTCGTTCCCAATGAGCTGGGCCGGACGGCCTCCTTCTGGATCAGTCCCGGCAGATCAGTCTTCGCCACACCGTCAGGGCTGGTCCGAAAAGTCGTGACGACTTCGGGCTTCCGCATTAACGACGTCCGCGCCCGCGACTTCACCGGGGACGGAAAGCTCGACATCCTGACCGCCAACTGGTCCTCTTCCACAATCTCCCTGTTCCCTGGCAACGGTGACGGCACGTTCCAAGCCGAGAGGCTTATGGAAGGTGGAAAACACTGTGTCTTTTTCGCCGTCGGCGATTTCGACCGGGACAACGACCTGGACTTCGCCATAACCCACTGGACCGAAGACTTTGCCACCGTCTTCATCAATGACGGGCTCGGCAACTTTCCGTCGCCAACCAACTACAAAACCGGGCTGGGTAACTATGGTGTCGTCACCTTTGATGCCAACGGAGACGGCGTTCTCGACCTGGTGACGGCAAACTATCGCGATCGCAGCATTTCACTACTGGTCGGGCGCGGCGACGGTACTTTCAAGCCGGCCGCTACTACCATGCGGGGTTTCCAGCAACTCACCGACGGGTTTGCTCACGAACAGCGTTAAGCTCGCAGACGACGCCCATCACACGATTCAGTATCCTTCGCCACCGGCAGGAGCTTACTGGCGCACATACACATAGCACTCCAGCTCCTCAATGCTCACCTTGAGAGTCTCGGGATCTGTCGACGGCTTTTCGGCTCCCCCCTCGTCGCCAGCTGCCGCCGCGACCACGGCCGGAATCCACTCGACCGAAAGCGTGTTGTCACCAAAGATGAGCGGTTGCTCACGCCCCGTGGTCTCCCAGTTCATGTCGACCAGGAACAGGTCGAAGGGGGCAAGCACATCCCCCTCGTAGACGTTCTGGCCGTCCTTATCCTGCACGCGTGTGATGTAGTCGATGGGAACTTCCACATCGTTGATGCGAATCTTCAGCGAGTCGTCGGGGGACAGGCCGACCGCCTTGAACTGCATCGTCACCCGCAGCTTACTGTCACCAAAGTCCTCTCCCATCCGAAAGCGACGTTGGCCTGCCAGCACCTCAGCAGCGCGGTCCAGGTAGATGTTGTCGTCATTGGAGAACCCGGTCGGTGATTTACGTGGTTTCTTGTAGATCGAATAGAACAGGTAGTGACGGTCTCGCCGCAGCACCTCGTCGCGGTCAGCCAGGTCCCGCAGCCATCCCAGTGCTGCCGGCCAGAGATAGGCTGCGTTGGACGACGATCGATGTGCCGAGGCGCGCCTTTCAAAAGTCCGCTGGTAGTTGTAGGGAGAAATCCCGTCGGCGCCGAAGGCGTAGTAATTCTGTGCCGCGGCCCGGTAGTTGGCCGGGGTCATCAGGCGATAGTGTTCATTGGGTCCGTCCATTGAGATCATCGGATGAATGGCCGGATAGATTTTGCAGTCGGTCCCCTTGGCCAGGGTCACGAAATCCTCCGTCTTCATGTTCGTATCCGAATGAAAGAAGTCGGACGGCACGACGAAGTCGACCAGCCCTTCCTGGATCCAGGTCGAGAGGTCAAATCCCAGGTACTCGCACTCGGAAATATTCTGCGGTACTCGCACGCCGAACAGCAGACGACTGCAGCCTCGACGCTCGGCTGCCGCATCCAGCAGCGTCCGTGTCTGGCGAGTGAATTCGGTCAACAGATGCGCGTGCTCTTGGCCCGTGCCCGGCTGGAACATATGGCACCACCGCATGTAGTCGTACTCGATACCATCAACCTCGTAGGCGTCGAGGACCTCCCTGGTGAAGGTCAACATCACCTCCCGAACACCCTCGATGGCATAGTCATTTCCGGACCCCAGCAGATCCCACTCGGGATGGTCTTTTGAAGCTCCTTTGCGCGACCCGCCATGTCGGTCGTTCATGCGGATGTCGGCAATAAACTGCATGTCACGCTGGTGACAACGATCAATCAGGACTTTGAGACAATCCACTCCCGCTTCGTCCATACCGGGCGGACGCCAGGGAAACAACTCGGTCACCTGCGACGAGGGGACGTCACTCATGAAGGCCGTGAACAGGCAGTAGCTGATCGCATCGACACCGGCCGCCGCCTCCTCGTCGACCATCTCTTCCAGCATCCGCTGGCTGAAGCTGGCTGCCGGCTTGGGGATCTCACGATTCGGCACGCTGTAGTAGTCGGTATTGAGGATCGTCGCCCACATCGTGACACCGTCCCAGGCATGGAGAATTCCCCAGCGATTATTCTCATCCGCAACAGCGTCTGTCGTTGTCGTTGTCGCAGCTTCGGCCGGCAGATCGGCCTGAATGTCGGTTGCAGATGTCTCGGCCGGAGGGGCCGGAGCCTGATTGTTTTCTGCGGTCTCCTGGCATCCCAGCAGGAGTCCGCCGATCAGCAATACCAGCGGAACCAATCCGGGGCAGCTATGGCCGAATCGAGGTCTCCGGGAAAGCCGTTGACGCGTGGTGTCAGGCATTGGTCATCCCGCCGATTCGATGATGGGTCAGGGTTATTTTTCCGAGTGAGATTGATGATACAAGGGTCCAACCTCCGCGTCTCACTGGTCGGCACATTTCCTTGCCTGATCTTTCGGATCTGCGGTTAGATTATCGTTAACACATCGGTTGACGACGACCGCCACTCCCCGTCAACACTTTAAGAGGAGAAACCTGATGAACCAGATCGCAGCAGCCATTATCGTCCTTGCCGGCGCCACATTGATGGATCATCCCAGGAACAGTTATGCAAGTTTTGGCGACTTCCTCGTCGTTGTCGGTTCCATCCTCTTCATTATCCCCTTCTCAGCGACATCCTATGGCGGTATCACTCGCTGGTTGAAAGGAGAACGAGACGGCAGCAGTATTGAAAAGATCTAGGGCCACGCGGAAGTGCCTGGCGATTGGGTACTTTTCACACTCGGTTCCGTAACCGTTCGCCACACCAATCGCCAACAGGTATAAGTAACTTCTTGCCTGATGGCTAAGCGGATTCACCATCCGGCCAACTCCAGGACACGCTGGTTCGTGCCCGTGACGTTGTACACCAGAACCACAGAAATATTGCACTAGGCGACCAATGAACAAAACAACTCCATATCTCGCTGGCTTGTTTTCACTCCTGCTAACACTGGTCCCCAGCGTGACGGCCGACGTCAAGTTACCCAACGTGCTTGCCAGTCACATGGTCATGCAACGCAATGTCCCGCTGACTGTCTGGGGAACTGCTGACGCCGGCGAAACAGTGAGCGTTGGCATGGGGAAAGAAGTGCTGGAGACCGCCGCGGATGACAAGGGAAACTGGCAGGTCCAGCTAAAGCCTCAAAAGGCCGATGGAAAACCGCGGCAATTGACCGTCAAGGGAAATAACACAGTTGTGCTGGAGGATATCCTGATCGGGGAGGTCTGGATCGGTTCCGGCCAATCCAACATGGAATGGCAATTAACCAGCACGATCGGCGCCTCCGAGGCCATTGCTGCTGCCAACCACCCGACAATTCGTTTATTCCACGTACCGAAGGTTCAGGCTGGCCAACCTGCCAGCGACGTCAACGCGAGCTGGAAAGTCTGTACACCCGCAAACATCCCTGCGTTTTCCGGGGTACTCTACTACTTCGGGCTCCATCTGCAGCAGGATCTTCATGTCCCCATCGGCCTGATCAACAGTTCCTGGGGCGGTTCGCCGATTGAACCGTGGACAATCAGCAAAGGACAGTCGGGGGGAATGTATAACGGGATGATCGCCCCGCTGACACAATTTGCCGTGCAGGGTTCGATCTGGTACCAGGGGGAGACAAACGTGCTCCAGAAAAATGGGCTCAGTTATACCGGCAAGATGAAAGACCTGATTTCTGGCTGGCGAACTGCTTTCCAGGACGAAAACCACGACTTCTTTTTCGTGCAGATTGCACCCTGGCAGGGTAGTTACCAGCCTGGAGAACTGCCAGCCCTCTGGGAGGCCCAGGTTGCCAGCCTGAAAATACCGGGGACCGGCATGGTGGTGACCACCGACCTGGTGGACAACATCCGTGACATTCACCCCCGTAACAAGCAGGACGTGGGAAAACGCCTCGCCCTCTGGGCTCTGAGCAAGACCTACGCCAGGAAAGGGATTGTCTACTCGGGTCCGCTTTACGAATCCCTCACTATCGAGGGCAATAAGATCCGGCTCAGTTTTGCCCATACCGCTGACGGGCTGATGTCCCGGGACAGCAAACCACTGACCGAATTCCAGCTGGCCGGATCCGATGGGACTTTTTTCGCCGCCGAAGCAACCATCGACAAGCACACAGTGCTCGTGCAGTCGAAAGATGTCACTTCACCGCTGCAGGTGCGATTTGGTTGGCACGCCATCACGAATCCCAACCTGGTCAACTCTACAGGGTTGCCCGCTTCGCCATTCCAGACCAAGGACTGGACCGGGGGAACCGGCAAGTAAGCGTTCGCGCACCTGCTGGCGACCTCGTCGTGGAGCACCCAGGCCATCCAAATCAGCGAATCCGTGCTGGCCAATCGTTGTAGACCGTCCTCGAGTTGATAGAATCTAGCTCGTTCCTGACAGGATGGAATTTAAACGGCACGTTAAAAGTAGGAGCTTAGGTTATGGGTACCGCCATCAAGATCGTCCTGGCAAGTGCACTGGTACTGGCCGCTGTTACGCTGGCCACCGGCCAGGAAGAAGCTGAAGGAGTCAAGATCGACTATAGCGATGCTGACAAAGCCGCTATCGCCAAGATTCAGGAAGCGGGCGCGGCCGTGCTGGAAGTTGCCCAGAACGACAATCGCCTGAACGTCGCCTTTCACCTCGCCTCCGATGAGATTGGTGACGAGCAAATCGCCACGGTCAAGGGACTCAGCTTTATCGTTACACTCAACCTGCGCGGCACCAAGGTGACCGATGGTGGCCTGGAGAATGTTGCCAGCTGCAGCAGCCTGTCGCGACTGCACCTGGAAAAAACCGGCGTGACCGATGCAGGCATCAAGCAACTTATCGGAATGGAGAACCTCAGCTACCTCAACCTTTACGGCACACAGGTCACGGACGCTGCCATCGATGACATTGCTGCCATCCAGGGTCTGGCCAAGGTTTTCATCTGGCAGTCCCAGATCACCATCGACGGAGTCGCCGCCTTGAAGGAAAAGCGGCCCGAGTTGAAGATCATCCCGGACCTCGTCGCCGATAAGGCCCGTGCCGAAGCCGACGCGATACGCAAGATTGAAGACGCCGAAGCGGCGTTGGTAGCAGCCACCACGGCTGCCGAGGAAGCCACTGCCGCGAAGGCTGCAGCGGACAAGGCAGCCGCCGACGACGCCGACAATGCGGATCTCAAGAAAGCAGCCGAGGCAGCTGGTACGGCGGCCACGGCAGCGGAGAAAGCTCGCGCGGACGCCCAAAAGGCACTCGAGGACCTGAAGAATCCTCCTCCCCCGGCAGAGGAAAAGAAAGAAGGCGAGTAAGCTGACATACGGATACAACCGGGACCGCAGTGGCGGGAACCTGCCACTGCGGTTTTTCATGCGCCATGGGCAGCACCTTCCATCAGCTCCGTTGACCTGTTCAAGCTCCCCCTATCATGCCGCACCGTATCACCCCAGGCTCGACCGTCCAGCTTGCCGAAATTCCAACTCGCGCCGATTCCTTTCACGATGACAGGAAACAGGCGGAGCAGGACTTCAAGGAACTGCGCGATGAGTTGATTCGGCTGCAGAATGTGCTCTATGCCCAAAATAGCCAGAGCCTGCTGATCGTGCTGCAGGCGATGGACGCCGGTGGCAAAGATGGCACCATTCGCAAAGTCTTCCGTGGAGTGAACCCCCAGGGGGTTCGCGTCACCTCGTTCAAGGCCCCCAGTAAGATCGAGCTGGCTCATGACTTTCTTTGGCGGATCCACAAGGCGACGCCCGCCAAGGGCATGATCGCTGTTTTCAACCGCTCTCATTATGAAGACGTCTTGATCACACGGGTCGAGAAGATGATCAGTGACGACGTCTGCCAGGCACGCTATCAACAGATCAACGATTTTGAAAAGCTGCTCTCGGATACCGGCACGCGAATCCTCAAGTTCTATCTGCACATCTCGCCCGAGGAACAAAAGGAACGCTTTCAGGATCGACTGGATGTGCCCGAGAAGAACTGGAAGTTCAACGCGGGTGACCTGGCAAAACGCAAGGACTGGGATAAGTACATGGACGCCTTTCAACTGGCCCTGGAAAACTGCAGCACGGATACCGCGCCCTGGCATGCAATTCCGGCCGACCAGAAATGGTATCGCAACCTGGCCATCACACGGGTCATCGTGGAAACACTGAAGGACATGGATCCGCAGTATCCTCCAGCGGATGACCTGCACGGAATTGTGCTGACCTAAGCCACTCGACAAAGGCCAGTTACCGCCACCGATGCCTCGCCTGACGACACGGCCATCGATGGGGTTGTTGCGGTTTGTACGATTCGTGTTCTATTGACGCTTTCCTGTAATCTACACGACTGTTCCTGACACACGCTGGCACCGAGCACGCGGCGGTCGATAACTGGAGCCGAAGATCGACGCCATTCCCTCAACACGGCGCGCTCCTGCCGGCTCAGTTCGTGAATTGCTCCAGGTCGCCGTGCCGTTGATACTCAGCTCCGGCTCCGTCTCCCTGATGCATGTTGTCGATCGCATCTTCCTCACCTGGTATTCCGCAGACGCACTGGCTGCCTCAACTCCAGCCGGAATCATCCACTGGACTTTCCTGGCCGTTCCCATCGGCCTGGCCGCATACGTCAACACGTTTGTTGCTCAGTACGACGGTGCCGGCCGCCCAGCCCAGGTCAGCTCGTCGCTCTGGCAAGCCATCTTCGTTGCAATCGTGACTGGCCTTGCAGTAACCATGATGATGCCCATTGCGGGCATCCTGTTTGGCTCCTTCGGTCATGGCGAAGAGATCGCGCGCCTGGAAGCAACTTACTTTGCTACCCTCTGTGCCGGTGCCCTGCCGGTCGTGATGATGACCACGCTCTCCTGTTTTTATAGCGGCCGGGGCAAGACGATGGTCGTCTTGTGGGTGACCCTGGCCGGCACGCTCGTCAACCTGGTCCTCGACTGGTTCTTGATCTTCGGTCAGGGCCCATTTCCTGAACTCGGTATCTTCGGAGCCGGGCTGGCCACGGTGATCGGCCAGGTCGTATCGCTGCTACTCTATGTGGCCCTGCTACTGCGCCCCCAGGTGAGACGCGAGTACAAGATCCTTGAGCAATGTCGACTTGATCGGACGCTGATGCGACGCTACCTGCGATTTGGCCTGCCAAATGGCCTCCGCACGCTGATCGACATTTCCGCGTTTTCTATCTTCGTGGTGATGGTGGGCCGACTGGGTCGAGATTCCCTGGCCGCCACCAATCTCGTCTTCAATATCAATACGCTCTCATTCCTGCCAATGGTTGGTCTGGGGACCGCCATCATGACACTGGTCGGTCGCCGAGTTGGCGAGGGCCGAGCCGAGCTGGCGGTCCGTACCACCTGGATGGCCTTCGGTATTTCGTCCGTCTACATGCTCAGTTTCGCCACGGCCTATGTGTTCTTCCCTCATGTCTTGATGGCGCCGTACCAGGCTTATGGCAGTCCCGAGGATTTTGCCCGTATTCGTGACCTGGTGATTGTGCTACTCAGACTGGCTGCCGTATTCTCGTTCTTTGATGCCATGTTGATCGTCTTCAGCTCAGCGATCCAGGGAGCCGGTGACACTCGATTTTCGCTGATCTTCACCGCTATCGCGTCCCTGCTGGTAATGGTCATTCCGATCTGGCTGATCCTCGACGTCTATGAGGGTGGCGTGGTGGCCTGCTGGTGGGTCTGCACGGTTTTCCTGACCCTGCTGGGGATCGGTTTTCTACTGCGTTTCCTCGGCGGCAAATGGAAATCGATGCAGGTCATTGAGCCCCTCGTGGACGACGATTCGCCTGCAACAGCCGACTCACGGTGACCGGCACTTCCCCGCCTTGTCAGCCAAATCGCCGCCAGTGAATTTCCCACAGCGCCCGTTCACTCGACGGATTAGTCTCGGCAGAAGCTCCAGCAGAGCGTCGATGCCGCGGTCACCAAGTTCTAGTGGCCGGGGGTCTCGTAACGCAGCCAACAGCTCCCGCTCGTCTCTAATCTGGTCAATTCGAATCTGCATCCTGACATCTCCTCTCCAAGATCGTGGCCGGGTGACGGGAAAATGACATCTTTCCCGTGCTACAAGGTCTATCGGAGTGGCATGTGACACGTTTGGTCACAGCGGAAGACAAATCCTCAGTGACCAGCGAGCCTGTCCCGTGATCGTTCGATTGCCACCCACTTCCAATTGCGGATATACTCGCCACCACGCCCATCTCTCCAACGTTCATCCTGACTGCCCGCATGACAGACACCGTCCAGTTCAACTGCCCGAACTGCAACTTCATCGTTAAAGCGCCAGCAGCCACCATCAATGAATTGGCTCTCTGCCCGAATTGCCAGGCATCCATTCAGATTCCCTCGTTAACGCTTCCCACCCCAGCAGCAGCCCCACCAATTGTCAGTGACTGGCATGTTCGCACACCGGGCGGCCAGGTCTTCGGTCCGATCACAAAACAGCAGCTCGACGGCTGGTTACAGGAAGGCCGGCTGAATGCGGCCGTTGATGTTTGTCCGATTGGTACTGACCAATGGACCTCGGCAGCCAGCATTTACCCGCAGCTTGGTCCGGGGCCCTCCGCCGCTGAATCTCCGACCGCCTCGCCACCAGCCCAGGCCATCGTCGATCCACTCATGGCACACCACGATCGTGGCATGCTTGGTGAAGCACCCCTCTCACCCACAACAACCGAAGCCACAAATCCGGCCCGACGGTTCGACAAGAAACCACTCGTGTTGGCCGCTGCAGGATTGGCCGGCCTCGTGACTCTAGTGATCTTCCTGCTGGCCGGTGGCAACAAACCCAAGACCGTGGACGGGCTTGCTGAGACCGTGCTGAATTCCATTCGCGACAGCGATCCCGACGCCCTGGTCAAGCTGCTGGCCAGCGGAAGGGAATTCGCTGACTTTTTCCGCAGCCAGGTCGAACCCGGACAACGGGCCATGCTTGAGTCACCTGAATTCAATAATCAGCTTGGGCGCCAACGTGCGAGAGAAGTCAGTACCTTTCCGGAACGCCAGCAGGAATTCCGGCGTCAACAAGCCAGGGACTGGGGGTTTTCCTGGGAGAACGTCTCCTTCAAAGAAGCGCGGTACGAGCTCAACGAGAAAAATGGCGTCAAGTTTATTGATGAGCTCCAGATTCACTTCGCAGTCGAGGGCAGCGACAGCGAGTTTTTCATATTGCTTTCCGGCGTCGTCAATGTCGGTGGGGGCTGGCGCATTACAAATTTTCCCGAGACCATTGTGCGCGATCGGGTTGCCACACCACTTCCCGGCCTGTCCTCAGTCGAGGGCGTCGTCACCTATGAGGACAAACCACTTGCCAATGCCCACGTTGTCTTTGCGCCCAACAGGTCGAGCGGACTGAACTATGCCCATGCCAAAACCGATGCCAACGGTAAATTCACGCTTGTTACCGTCCGCCCTGACTACGAAGGTCAACCGGTCCGGGTAAAAGGCGCCATTGCGGCGGAGTTCCAGGTGATGATTGTCAAGCGTGAATCACCGACAGATAGTGCAACGGATTCATCGGATACTGGGGACGAGACAGAGGATACGTTGATCACCGACGAATACCTGGAATTGGTAGGTGACCTGGAAGAAGATGGTAGCGGTGGCAATCCCAACCTCAAGAGCCTGATTAACGGCAAGTTCAGCGAGACTTACTCGACGCCCCTGAAAGCAAGCATCTCGCCAAGCAGTGACAGAAATCTGAACATCAACATCTATGCCGACGGCACTGGCACGGTGAGGTAATTACTCCACCATCTCTCGGCGAGACCGGATGATCTTCAGCCTGGAATCCTGCCGTACTTCACCTCGCAGTAATCCTCGCCGCCGCTCTCTTGTCTCCAGCAGCGCAATGTAGCCGCTGTTGGTCGGCACGATCTTTGCCGGGTTGGAGAAGTTGCCGAAGTCAGCGGCAGATAAGCCCAGCTGGTCCAGCCGGCTGGCCCACTGCTTGTGCTGTCGCTGATATGCCCGTTGCCGATGGTAAATCGTCATCAGGGCATCCCGCAGCTGCATCTCACCGCGCCAACGAACCGCACCTACCGGGCTCTCCAGCTCAGCAAACTCAACATAGCCCCACCGCTCGGGCCGGTGCATATCGATGATCCCCTGGGGGGACCAGACCCAGTTATCCTCACGCAGCTTGGGTATTTTCTGGTACGTCCCATCGACCACCTGGTGTTTCCACTGGACCCGCGAGAAGTTAAACCGCCAGCGGTCACCGGGCTGCGGCGCCACGGCGGGACGTTCAGTTCGCGACATCGCCGTCCAGGGAATTGCCATTTCTACTGACCAGAAGGCATCTCGATCGGATGGATCGTTCAGCGTGCCTGCCACAAACACAGCCGTCTTGAGCCCTGGAATTTCCCAGCCGTTATCCGCTCGTCCGCCATCCTTGTAGGGCCGGGGAAGAAACAGGTCCCAGCCCGTATTGAGGGCATTCATTTCAAACTCGTAGTACTGGTGGTTGTCCCCATCCGGATCAATGAACACTTCAAAATCGTTGTCATGAAAGATCACTGAGTCATGCTCAGTCAAAGTACCCCAGACATGCGGCTCCACCATTCGGGCACCTATATAAAGGTACTCATCATCCCAACTCATCTTCATCCGCGTACGAAATCGGGGAATGGGCTTGGCGGATCCTTCGATGTCCAGGAACACCTGAGACCAGCGAACAGATTTCCAGGCTCGCTCATTCAGCTTTCCATCGACCTTGATAGCCGACGTGGCCCGCGCACAGACATAGCTGCGCGGCACGATCCGCCTCATCTTCTCCCAATCTTCAGCCGAATCGGCGGACAGAACAGATCCGCCCATCAGGGCTGCAAACACAGCACACGTCACAAGTCTCACAATTCTCTCCCTACTCAAGTGGCTCCCAAAGAGCGTCTGGCGTGAGCGGTGGTTGCTCGCGAGCCACACTATAATCCCGCTCTTCGACCGCCGGATGACCCCAGGGGCCGAAGCTATCGAATTCATCACACTGATCGTCACCGACGACAAAACTAACTTCAATCCCCGACTCACTGACCACGCATCGCTGGTAGCCAAAGCGAGTATCCGCATCAGGCCAGCGTTCGGACAGTTGGCCCGTGTTGCCGGCCGGCTGGGTGCGATACAGCTGGATGCCATCCACAACCTGCACGGAACGGCCGGTATGAACGTGACCACAGAAGAGGATGTCCACTTTCGCCTTGCAAAGCAAATCCCAGAGCCGCTGCCTGTGCGGCGGATCAATTGAGAAGTACCAGTCGTAATATTGGTCCGCGTCGGTCAGATCCCAGGCTGGCTCGTCCAGCCGTTCAATGAATGGCCAGTAATGCATGACTGCTACATGATGCTCGGTGCTGGGTAACTGGCTCAACCTCTCCAGCATCCGCCACATTCGCTGCTCCTGCGGAAGTCCCGACCCTGCGACTCCTGCATAGAAGCCGGTGAAGCGGACGTTGCGATGCACGAAACTCCAATGGATGGGACCAAAGTAAGAAGCGAACAGGTCGAGTCTGTCGCCCGTCAGGTTCAAATCCGGGTCGTGCCAGTCCCAGGCCCGAGGACCCTTGCTCTTATCACCGTTCGTATCAGCTGTCTTGTTGCCCACATCCATATTGCCCGGGATGATGAAACTGGGGAACGGCAGCGTGTCGAGATCCTCCCGGGCCTGCAGGTATTCAAACTCGTGCGTCTCACCGTCACGAGTCAGGTCGCCGCCGTGCAACAGCAACTCAGCATTCTCAACCTCCAGCTGTCGCTTGATGGCCGCCCAGCGCTGGTTGATAGCAGGCCGAAAACGGTAGGAACGCGGCGTCCCCATGTGACTGTCATTGACATGCAGGAAGGTCCACGAACTAGCGGCATCTGGTGACATTGGCAAAGCAACTCATTGGGAATAGCTGTTTCGCTCAAAGATAACAGATGGTTACGAGTTGCGGGTTCGGGATTCGTGGCCAGGGACTTCAAACTCGCTGAGTTCATTCCCCAGCGGCGGGATGGTTGAGTCGAGAGCGGCACAATCTGGACCACCGCTCAAGTCCAAACGGCAGCAGACGCCGGCCAAAAAAGAACCACCGGAGGGCCGCAGGGCCAGTAGCCCATACTTCCCCCCGGTGGCCAGAACAAACAGAACCCGCTCAAGCTCAGCTTCAGTTGCGTAATGCCAGGGCGATTCGCTCGGCATCGACCGCGCTGAGTCCTTTCTTGCGAGCCATGTCAACGGCCAAGTCCCAACGGACTGTGCCGTAGGCCCGCGACAGCTTGACCAACTTCAGCCGAATCCTCTTCTCAAGGCTGAGATAAAACCTCTTTTGCTCGGCAATCTCCTGGTCAAACAGATCTCGCTTCATCCCAGGGTTCCGCATCAAGGCACTGGCTTCATCCATATCCACCACTCCGTCGGCATTCAGGTCGCCGACCACCGGATTATCAACGATCGGCCTCTCGACTCGCTTCCTGGCCATTGCGGGTGAGACCGCAACCAGTAGCACAACCACGGAAATAATTGAACGTGAAATCATCATGATTCTGCTCCTTGACAAAATGGGGTCATCACAAGATGTCGCCTGCCTTCACACTCACTAACGCAACAAACCCAGCCCGGCGGACAGTCGAACAGCAAAACTCCCGATCTGGCCGGATCTTTTTTTCTGGCCAGCGGGAACCTCCAACCCGCCTGCCTCGTCCAAAACTGCAACGGAGAGCGAAGTTGGAGAGTGGTCTGTCAATACGGACATCCTTTCCTTTGGAGGAGGCACACGATGAAGTTTTCAGCAATGACCACAACCATCACCACAGCATTGGTCGGAGCGGCAGTAGGAGGCTTTGTTGTCTTCTCATCACTTCCCGACTCGGGCACCCTCGAAACGTCGAGCCAGCAGCAGATCCAGGACGACGACACCGATCTGACACTTGTCAAAGGTCGCAAGACGCGTCATGCCGGCAGCAAGATCAAGGTTCAGCCACCACAGCCGATTCCTGAGTTCGTAAACAATGGGATTGCCTGGCTGGTCGAAGCTCAACACTCCAGCGGTGGCTGGGGAGCGGGTTCTCACGCGCAGCAGACCAACATTGACCCGGCCAAGGTCAAACTCGATCCCGCCACAACAGCTTTTGCTGGCATGGCCCTGATGCGAGCTGGACATACTCCGGTCCAAGGTGTCTACCGGGATGCCGTTCGCAAGACCACGGAGTTCCTCGTGGATGTCGTGGAGAAATCCAAGGCCGAGGGGCCGCGGATTACCGACATGACCGGTACGCAACCACAGGCCAAGCTCGGCCAGCTGGTCGATACCACGATGACCACCCAGTTTCTCTCGCGTGTCATCACGTCACTGCCAAACAAGGATCCACTGCACGACCGAGCAAGCAAGGCACTCGATAAGTGCCTGCTCAAGTTGCAGTCGAGTCAGCAGAAGAATGGCAGCTGGGGAAGCGGTGGCTGGGCCCCCGTACTGCAATCGTCGCTCGGCACCACCGCACTGGAATTGGCCCAGGTGGCTGGCAAGCAAGTCGACATGGAGGATCTGCGACGAGCTCGCGACTACCAGAAGGGTAATTTCGATCCCAGTACTGGCAAGGCGAACGCAAGTGCAGCTGCCGGCGTGGAACTCTACGCTTTTGCTGGTGCCCAACGTGCTACAGCGGGAGAAGCTCGTGCGGCTCAGCAGCTGATCGACGAGGCCAAGAAGAATGGAAAACTTGAGCCTGCCGATACCGTCAACCTGGAGAACCTTCGCAAGATCGGCGTCGACGACGATAAGGCGCGTGAGCTGGCAGATGCAGATATCGCCAGCAAGGCGCAAATCGCGCGACTCAACGATGAAAACCTGTTGCGAGGATTTGGCAACAATGGTGGCGAGGAATTCCTCAGCTACCTGATGACCAGCGAGTCGCTCGTCATCACCGGTGGCGAATCCTGGAAAGCGTGGAACCAGAAGATTATCGATCGACTGGGCAAGATCCAGAATCCAAATGGAAGCTGGAATGGGCATCACTGTATCAGTAGCCCCGTGTTCTGCACGGCTGCTGTCATCCAGTGCTGCACCACGGATCGGGATGCTGTCACCCTGATCCAGATTGCCCAGAACGCAACCAAGCTGCGACAGGCTGCCTCGCAGACAGCCGGAACGCGCTAACCGTAGTGGCTCGCTGGCCAACAGACCACAGGTCGGCGAGTCCTGTTCTCCGAGTGGTCGGGGCATCTCCACAAGGAGGTGCCTCGGCCCACTCGCAGTCTTAACCGGAGTTCATCATGACACGACATCGAGCTGCCTGGTCACTGATGCTGCTGATCCTGCTGCTGGCCCAGTTGACGGGCTGCCAGAATTCCAACAGTCACGGCGTCGAGATCCAACCCACGGCCGCAGCGGAACCGGCCGGCGACGACTTGCAACAGCGCATCCCGCTTGCTGACAGTTGCCGCTGGCTCTGGAACCAGCAATTAGAGGATGGCAGCTGGCGGAGCGGACATTACGGCCTGCTCAAAACAGGACAGGCCTACACTCCTTTTGTACTGCACACCCTGCTGGAAGTTCCCGAGTCGGTTTTCCCCAGGCCCCCAGAAGCCGTCGAACAAGCACTCACTTTCATCCGCAGTCAGATCAACCAACAGGGAGCGATCGGCATGGCCGATCCGGACGTACTGGAATACCCCAACTATTCCACTGCCTACGCCCTGCTCTGCCTGCTCAAAACAGATCCTGACGATCCTCTGGTCGGCCGCATGGCGGACTATTTGAAAAAGCAACAGTACCGGGAGTCGCGTGGCTTCTTCCCGGAACATCCCGCCTACGGTGGCTGGGGCTTCGGGGGCACACTGCCCGACGGCCAACCCGGGCATATGGACCTGGCCCATACACGCCGTATCCTGCAGGCGCTCTCCGCAGCAGCCGCACTGGACAGCGATACGGCCACGGCGGCCGAACAGTTTCTGCACCTTGTGCAACGCCATCCGGCATGCCCGCAGCCACAACCGCAACTGGAACCCAGACGCCCGTCAGGCGGCGCCGCTGCACCCTATGACGGAGGATTCTATTTTTCACCGGTGGTGCTGGCTGCCAACAAAGGTCGCACGGACATCGACAACGGGCGACCCTACTTGCGCAGCTACGCTTCGGCCAGTTGTGACGGAGTTCTTTCACTGCTGGCAACTGGTCTGCCGACAACCGACGAGCGAGTGGTTCGGGCAATTGAGTGGTTGACCCTGCACAGGGAAATTGACTACCCGGCTGGCGTGCCGGCCGATCATCCCGAGCCCTGGGGTGAGGCAGTCCACTTTTACCACCTGGCAGTACGGGCCGAAGCACACCACTCGATCCAGTCGGACGGCAGTTGGCGAGAACTGATCAATGATCACCTGGCAACCCTGCAAAAGGCGGACGGTCATTTCGTAAATCAGGCCAGCCCGCTGATGAAGGAGGACGATCCTCTGTTGGCAACCAGCCTGGCCGTGATCGCGCTGACACATGCGACACGGAACTCTGTCAGCCAATAGATTCCCGGGCGCAAGGCCGAATCCAAAGAAGCTCGCCGCAGAGATGTCGAGAGCGCCGAGGCAGCAGAGCGGGCTAACTAGCCGAACAACTCGTGCAAGACGCGGCCACCCTCAATAATCTGCACGGGCCGACCCTGCACATCAGGCAGTCGGATATCGGGATCGATCCCCAGGCTCCAGTAGATCGTACGAGCCAGATCTTCAGGACTGACTGGCTTGTCAATCGGCCAGCCGGCTTCCTTGTCTGAATCACCGTAGACGATTCCACCACGGATGCCGCCACCAGCAAGCACGCAGGGGAAGCAGTAAGTCCAGTGGCCTCGGCCCCATTCACCGTTGGCCTTGGGCGTTCGCCCCATCTCTCCCATCGCCACCACCAGTGTTTCGTCGAGCAAGCCGCGCTCGTCCAGATCTTCCACGACGGCCGAAAAGGCCTGGTCAAATCCCGGCACCAGGTGTTCTTCCAGGTGTTTGCTGCTGCGGTGAGAATCCCAGCTGTATCCATCCACGGTATCCCAGCCGACAGTAACAAAACGACTGCCCGCTTCGATCATCCGTCGTCCCATCAAGGTGGACTGGCCGAACAGGTGTCGCCCATAGCGGTCGCGAAGCTTGTCGGATTCCTGCCGAATGTCGAGTGCCGTGCGGATATGGTCCGAGAGCACCAAGTCAGCTGCTCGCTGCCGGAACTGGTCCTGCGAACGGTAGACATCGGGTACTCGCTCAAGCTGGCGACGGGCACGATCGAATTGATCCAGTAGTCCCTGGCGGCCCTGCAGACGCTCCAGTGTCACCTCGTCCCGTGAGACCAGACCCTTGATACGGAAATCCAGTTCTGCATCCGTGCAGTCGCGGAAGTAGGGGTTGTCATCCTTGTCGCGTTTTTGAATGTCAGTCGCCAACGCGTTGTAGGCCGAACCGAGCCAACCGGCATACTGGCCGGTTCGATCATAACCCTGCAAATGACCCAGTCGATTTGGCAGATAGATATAGTCTGGCAGCGATCGCTGGTTGGCATCCGCAGCGTGCTGCGAAACATATTCCACCACGCTACCCATCGCGGGCCAGTCGGTCTCTCGAGCGTTGACGTCCGAACCATTGGCAGCCGAGCGTGTCCAGGGATGGCCAGTCTGGACATAATGACAGGCATTGTGGTCATTGTGTGGATGGGTCACCGTGCGAATCACCGCGATCTTGTCCGAGATCGAGGCGGTACGATGCAGATGTTCTGAGAGTCGTAAGTCCGGTGTGCGGGAGGCAATCGTCTTGAACGGCCCGCGAATCTCGCTGGGCGCGTCCGGCTTCATATCAAAAGTCTCCAGCTGGCTCGGCCCGCCAAACAGGAACAGGAACAGTACGTTCTTGACCCGTGCCTGCTGGAAAGACGGAGATTTCTGCTCGGCAGCCAGTAGCTGGGGCATGCCAAGTCCAAACAGACCTGCCCCGCCAACTTGCAGCAACTCTCGCCGCGAAAGGCCTGAGCAGACTCGCTGTGGCCGTCCCTGGATGGTCAACATGGTTGCACGCTCCCAGACATAGAACTCCAACTCCCTCGGATTGTATCGAAATTCCTCGGCACCGTCGCCTCGAATCCACCCTGCTGGGATCTGGCCCGCCGGCTGACCACCAGCGTGCTCAACTGACAGTCAGATACCCAGCAAAGGCAGGCAGAATGGGAAAATTGACTGACCACAGCTTTATCTTCGATTGCCGCAAGCAAACTGCATAAACCTTACCGGTTATTCCGAAAAAGAGGATGAGTACCTATTCGGTCGCCACAACGTTCTGAACTGTCCCATGGAAGGTTGAAATTGACGATGTCCAAGTCGGTTTTATTGGCATTTATCGCTCTCTTCAGCGGGCTGCTTGTGGCAGTCTCAATCGGCCCAAAAGACGCTGACGATACGCCCCTGGTGAACGAATCAGGCGAGCAGGTGGTCATGGTGACTTTGGTGGATATGGATGCCGGGATCTGTTTCGGGCCCAACAACCTGAGAATGGAATTCCGGCCCATCGATGAGACTCCAGCGGACTGCCTGCGGTCCTTGACCGAAGTCACCGGTCGATTCGCCGCCAGACGAATACCAGCTGGCACGATCCTGACTGCTGAGATGATCACGTCAAGCGAAGCCGCTGGCCTGTCTGCAATTCCCGACGGCTACCGAATGTGTGTGATTCACACGTCCCTGCCCCCGACGCTGCTACCCCAGTTGCAACCTGGCCTGCGAGTGGACGTACTGGCCTACTTGCCACAAAGCTCAACTGTGCCCGTGCCGACAACCAGGAAAGTCGCCACGGCCGCACGCATACACCAGGTCCACCAGGACGTCGACCAGAACATCACACCGATATCCACCACAAAGATCACACCCTGCTCCGTCTCGCTATACGTCAAGCAAACAGAAGTTCAGCCGCTGCTGCTGGCCGCCGAAAATGGCCTGTTCCGGCTCTCCCTGCTCGGTTCACCCAGCAATCTGGCCAATTCAGAAGCAGACGACTTCACTTACCAGCAGCTGATTGCCAGTCGGCCTGCTCGCGGAAACCCAGCCCTCTTGATCCACGACCAGAGTCGCCAGTCGCAACCATCTCCCACTGAAGAAAAACCGCCAGAGGATCTGATGACGCGCGAGCACGCGGACGCTGCCATCGAGGCCGCCGTCCAGCAGGCAGTGCAACTTGCTCTGGCCGCCGTGGAAGCGAAACAACAGGAGAATCGGCCAACGGCACAGCAACCGCACTGGACGATGGAGGTTCTGACGCCCAGGGGAGTTACCCACTACAGCTGGGCCACGTCGGCCACAAAGCCGACGGTCACAGCCAGCACTCAGCAGCCTGAAGGATTCGGTGAATTGCAGGCCACCTTGCTCCGCATACAAACCGCTCGGAAAGATGGCGGCCAGGACTCACAGCGGAAATAACCCAACTCAACTGTTCACACTCTCTACGAGCAGCATGCCATCATGACTTTTTCTTGTCAGCTACCGACAGTATTCTCTCTCGCCTTCGTTCTGGTGCTGCTGTCGGCGCCGCCAGCAGCCTTGGCCGATCCGCCTGCGCCCGCCGAGAAGCTGCAAATCATCTCTCATCACCCGCTGACCATGACTGTCAACACACGCCAGCCTGTCATCCTGCCGGTGAAAGCACCCCGCGTTTACGTCCAGGATCCCAGTATCCTGACCGTGACTGCCGAATCGCCACAACAACTCATGGTGATTGCTCGCCAGGCCGGCACCACACAACTGTTTATCTGGGAATCGGCCAACGCCGTCCGGACTCTGGAAATCACCGTGCTCGCTCATAGCCAGATCCTCCAGAACGTCTTGTCCCAGCATTTCCCCGAATTGGCCGTCGAGGTCCATGATATTCGCGGAGGCGTAACATTGATGGGTACGGTGGCGAGCCAGGCTGTCGTGGACCAGGTCGGCGCGCTGGCACGTCGACACGTGCCACTCGTGATCAACAAATTGACCGTAACGCCGGCTGCCGTGATCATATTGCACACCCAGATCATTGAAATATCTTCCGCCGACGCCGAATCCGCTGGCCTTCCTTCACTACGGCTGGCTCAGCAAGACCGACTGACTGCCGCCGACCACACCCAGATTACCCACACCGCAGCAACTCCGTTAACCAGAGAGTCCGTCCGTGTCGGGTTGGTGGATGCTGACAATCCGTTTCACGATGCCCTGGCACGATTACTTGAAACAGGCGTTGCCCGTGTGATCGCCCAGCCCGTACTGGCAACGGTCAGCGGAACCCCGGCGACCTACAACTCGGGCGGGAAGTATCCTGTCGTGCTACCCCAGAAGAGCGGTCCGGCGTCGTTGCAATACGAACCATTCGGCCTGCAGCTAAAAATCACACCCCTCTCGAGCGACCCAGCTGCCATTCAGATACGTGTCCAGCCCGAAATCATCGAGGTTCCGACGTCGGCCAGAATGCAATACGAGGATGTCGCCATTCCAGCTTTTCGAACTCGGGCGGCTGATGCGACAATGCGTTTGAAGTCAGGCCAGACTCTTGTACTGCAAGGTATGCCACAAGGTCGAACTCGAAGTTCACAGACCGGTCTGCCGGTCCTCAAGGACATCCCGCTCGTGGGACCGGCATTCCAGGCGACCGTCGACCAGGCATACAACGTCGAACTGTTGATCCTGGTACGGCCGGAAATTCGCTCTACCACGCCAGCACGTGTTGCCGACAAGCCCCCGTTCTGAATAAATAGAGGGAGAGTACCCAGTCTTTCCCTTAGCAGACCGGTGACCCTTCGAGATGAACGGCAGATCGACTTCCAGCACGGAGCAGGCGCAGAGTATAACAACTCGGCTCCGCGAGGCCGGCCACGAGGCACTCTGGGCAGGAGGCTGCGTGCGTGACACCCTGCTGGGTAAACCGTGGACCGATATCGACATCGCCACCAGTGCCACGCCATCCCAGGTCAGGGAGTTGTTCGGGCACCACAATACAATCGCCGTGGGAGCCGCTTTTGGCGTCATCATGGTGCTCACCAAGGACGGCGGCAAGCCAATCGAAGTAGCCACGTTCCGGCAGGATGCCAGCTACAGTGACGGCCGCCACCCCGACAGTGTCAGCTTCTGCAGCGCCGAGGAAGATGCTGCCCGTCGGGATTTTACCATCAACGGAATGTTCTACGATCACGAGATCAAAGAGCCGATCGACCACGTTGGAGGACAAGCCGATCTCGAGGCAGGTATCATCCGAGCCATTGGTGATCCACAGCAACGATTCGCTGAAGATCGCTTGCGACTTATCCGTGCCGTCCGATTCGCAGCGGCGCTCAATTTTGAAATTGAATCACAAACGATGGCGGCGATTGAGCAGCAGGCAGCCGAGATCACCGTCATCAGTGCCGAGCGGATCCACATGGAACTGCGTCGCATCCTGACCGATGAGAATCGTCACAGGGGTCTTCAGCTGCTCAAATCGACCGGACTCTGGCACCACATCGTGCCCGAACTGTCCACGGCAGATGATGAAGCCTGGCAGCAGCTTTTCGACCTGGCCGACAACCTCGAGAATCCAGCCTTTGCCGTCGTCATGACTGCCTGCTGGTACCAACTCGCTCCCGAAGCCGACACCGACTCCATCCGCAACCTCTCCCGTCGCCTGACATTCTCCAATGTCGACACCGACACGATTGTCTGGCTGACTGAAAACAGGTCCGCATTTTTCGAGATCCACCAGCAGCCCTGGTCCCAGGTCCAACGGCTGTTGATCGAACCTCACATCCACCAGCTAGTTGACCTGGCCAGTGCGTATGCCACCGTCCACGACCTCGACACGGCGTGCCTTACCTTCGCCAGGCAGAAACTTGCTCTTCCCGACGACCAGCTCAATCCGCCAGCTCTACTCAGCGGCGACGATCTGATCGAATGCCAGATCCAGCCTGGTCCATTGTTCCGCGTGATCCTGGAGAGAGTTCGAAACGCACAGCTCGACGGCGATATCTCGGACCATCAGTCGGCACTCGACCTGGCCAAGCAGCTTGCCAGCGAGGCCTGACAAACGAAGCTGGCGAACAACGGCTGAATTCACTTGGCCTGCGAGCTGTTCCCGACTTTGTCCCGCCCATCCAGACTGGCAACTTGCTTCAGCCGATACTTTGCCTACCATAATATGCGCTCTGCTACTTTGCCCCTGACAACGAGAGACGATTGATGGACAAGAAGGCCAAGAAGAGACTCGGCGTCATTCACAAGAAGCTACAGTCACTTCAACTGCAACTTTCCGGGGCCCGGCAGCAGGACGACGAACCTGGTGAGGTTGGCCGACTGGAGAAAGAGATTGAGGACTTCCAAGCTGAGGCGGTTAAGTTGCGGGAATCCTGAATGCTAACTTATCAGGCATCCGGATCGTTCGACGGATCGGCAACACTTTCGTTGGGCTGGTAGATAGCGGGATCATCCATCCCATCGCCGTCCCAATCTCCAACGACCGGTCGATCGGCACAATTGCCCATCTCAAACACCCGGTCGACGTTATCCAACCGACCGTCCTGGTTGCTGTCGAGAATCCAGCGACCCTGGCGATACAATCCGACCTGATCTACGCCATCGCCGTCCCAATCGCCGACCAGTGGAATGTCACCCGGCTGGCCGAACTCGATCGTCCTGTCCTGCTCGGTCAGGTGACCATCCCCATCCGAATCCATCAACCACTGGCCATCCCGAAAGACGCCAATGGTATCCACGCCGTCGCCATTCCAGTCTCCGGCCACCGGCACATCACCTCTCCCGCCGTACTCAAACACATGGTCAACCACGTCCAACCTGACGGTCCCCTCTCGAGAGCTTTGCATGACTCGCCGCGTACTGCTGGCTTCGTCCATTGCGGGTGGAATATTCTTCGGCTGCTCGAGCGTCTCGTTGTCGGGATCAGGTAATCCAGGATCGACCGCACTGGCTGCCAGATCACCCGGCTGGCGCCTACCTAACACTCCAATGTCGTCCTTGCCATCGCCGTCCCAATCGCCGACCACGGGCATATCGGATTGTTCACCCAATTCAGCCCAGAGGTCGTCGTCATCCCAGCGACCATTGCCATTCATGTCCAGGTACCACGTGCCGGCATGGTAGATACCGATTTCCGCCACGCCGTCCCCATTGAAGTCACCTGCCACCGGCACTGCCCCGACCAATCCCATCTCCAGCATGCGAGCTACGACATCCACCGCCCCACGGCCTGGCTCAAGTTTTCCCAGCTGCCAGGTGCCATCGGCCACCGTCATTCCGCCCCAGGGATCCACCGCGGCGACCGGCATCAGACCTGGCTGGCCCGCAATGGCTGCTTGCCAGCGAGGTGCTCCAGCGTTAATCACACTCAAATGCCACGACAAGGCGAGTTGGCCGGAGCTGCTACCCTGCATCCGCAGAGACCAACCGGTATCAGTTTGTGGTCGCGACGGTGGTATCAGTGAGACCACGAAGGCGGGTGGCAATTTGAGCGACGTCAGGTCTATCGGAGTCGCAGCAGGAATTGTCTGAGGAGGCTCAAATGGTAGCGGTGCTGGAATCGTCTGCACTTTCAATTCGCTGAAGTTGTACTCGCGGGCATCCTGACCGGGCTTCAGATCGATTTCGGAGATCCGGTCACTGTCGGCACCAGCAATGAATGTCGAACTGACCGATTGTGAATTCTCCCTCTGCGTCCCCCCTGCCGTGCCGACGCTATCGTGCCCGTCGATCCATCCCGCCGGCTGAGTTTCCTGCAGCATGTAACGTCCTGGTGGCAGTCCGGCAAACTGGTAGAAACCATCGGTCGCGCTGGTCACGACAACCGGACCGTCGGCAAAGTAAGCCGGCAACAGGTCCTGGCCCAGCACCGCGGCGCCGCTGGAACCAGCCAGTAACTCGATCACGACACCGGGGATTGCCTGGTCGTCTGGCGTGCGCAGGCCGTCGCTCGCGAGTCGGATATCTGCTGACACTTGCGTTTCATCCAGCACAATCCGCTGGCCATCCTGGAAGACGTAACCGGACAGCGTCACAGGGGCAAGATTGACAAAGTCATAGTTGCTGCCCTGATCTCCGCCGACCAACTCGATTCCAGACAACAACGTTGCGGAGTCTTCATAACCCATCTCAATGTCGGCCACAAAACCAACCTGGGCCTTTCCCGCAAATACACCGGCCGGGACAACCTCGGCCACCGCGTAGACGCCCGGCCAAAGATCGTCAAACCGGTACTCGCCAGCGTCACTTGTCAGCGTTTCAGCGATAGCCTGACCTGCAGCATCAAACAATAGCAGCCTGACGTCGCTCATCGGCTGAACCGCTCCGGAACCTTCCACATCTCCAAGCAGCTCAACTCGTCCCCGAATGACCGCCGACATAGTTTCAACGAAGTCATAGTCCTGGGCTGCCAGTCCCCCTTCGTTCAATTCGATCTCTGCCAGGATGTTTGGGTTTCCATCCAGTACGGCTCCCACCTGTCGACCGCTCACCTGGCCTGGAATACCAGCCAGACTGAGCAGACCATCTGGCTGTTGCTGCCGAAGTTGATAGACACCGGTCGGCAGATCGAGCTCCTCGTCAAAGTGGTAGTAACCATCGCTGTCCGTCCAGGCCAGTTGGCCTGTCGGCAGGTCCATGTCCCCCAGTTGCCGCCACAGTTCAATGGCCACGTTGGCAATCCCCGCATCTTCCGGATCACGTTCCAGATCCGCATCCTTATCGAGGTAAACCGAACCGGCCAGAGTCACGGGGATTCCCCGCTGGCTTCCAGTCGTTACGACACCAGCGGTGCGATCCCGCAGACCACCCTCGTTGTCGGCCGGCAGATCGAGCCCGCTGTCTACCAACAGCACGTCGTAGGCATTTCGAAATTCGCCGGCGAGGTCGGTCGACTGGTAATGGTCAGCAGAAAATGAGGCTACCAGCGGAACTCCCTGAAATTCAACACCCGAGGCAATTGGATCGAGTCCGTCATTGATACCCACCACGGACTGGCTCTCGTCGGGGACTTCAACTTCATCCACATCAACCAGGATGGCCAGTCGGTCGCCCGCATGAAAGCGATTCAACTCAACGATAAGCTGGCCCGATCCATCCTCAGCAAGCAATTCAGCGCTGGCATCGGGATCGCGAGTTTCCATCCAGACAATCTGTGGTTCGATCCAGCCATCGACTCCAATGCCGCCAGCCTGCGTATCGAAGAGGATGCTCGCCGTGCCCCCGGCGTCACCAATCACAACTCGCTGGAGTTCAGTCCCAGATGCTCCACCCACAAACGACAACTGGACCAGGTCCCCCTGCATGTCTGAGCCGACGTCCTGCTCAATGTAGACAGCCCCCATGACCAGCATTTCTGCGGTCAGCAGCAGGCGGGGTTCCATCTGCTCAAAACCACAGCGTCGCAGCTCACGGCGACCGACGTGATCAAATGAATGACGGCGTCTTTTCAGGAATCGAAACATTGTTACCGATTCCCTCCCGTCTGCCGCTCATCTGCCTCGGGCGGCTGGCGTTGTGCCGACAAGATTGGACGGGATTCACCAGGCTGGATATTCCAGCTGCGAACAGTCGTGTCGAAGCCGGCCGAGATTAGGCGATTCTTACCTGCCGCCAGCGTGGCGACACTGCCCGTATGTCCTCGCAAGACCGTTTCCAGACGTCGACCTTCAATGTCCCAGATGCGAATCTGGTTATCGCTACCGGCGGTGGCGACATGCTTAGGACCACAAAGAGCGATCGCCATTGCTTTTCCGGGTCCCAGAGTGAGTGTGAATCCGCGGTCAACATCCAGCAGGTTCCAGGCGTGCAAGGTGCGGTCTTCGGCAACCGAGTAGATCGTGCTGCCATCAGGGCTGAATACCAGGTCACGAACTCGCCGGCCGTGCCAGCGAGGGTCGGCCAGCAGTTCTCCACTGGCCAGGTCCCAGAGCAGGATTCGGCCGTCGCGACCGGCAGCCGCCAACTGTTTTCCATCTGCGGAGAAGCTTATCGCACGCATATCGGGGCAGCCGGTCACGAGGCGTTGAAGAATCGTTCGTTGCGGCACGTCATAGACCAGGACGCGGTCAGCAAATCCGGCGACCGCCAGTCGATCGCCCGCAGGGGAGATTGCCAGCCGCGCGACAGCAAATCCGGGAGCGGGCAATTCCTGCTGGCTTCCACTGGCCAACGACCAGCTGATCAGACGCTTGTCATTGCCACCACTGATGATTGTCTGGCCATCCGGCGTAAAACAGGCAGACCGCACCCAATCACGATGACCTCGCAATGTCTGCAGGTGCTCACCTGTGACCAAGCTCCAGGTTCGAACCAGGTGGTCATCCCCGGCCGTTACCAACTGGGTCCCGTCGGGCGACAGGGCGACTGAACTGATCACCGGCCGCACGCTGGTGGTTTGTCCAGCGATCAGCGGTGGCCAGGCCGGAGGCGCAGCGAGAGCTGGCGATATCATCACCGCGGCGAGTGGCAACCAGGTAAACAGGGTGCGCAGTGTGGGTGGATGTCGTCGAACCGACATATGCCAACATTCCTTTGCGGGGCACAGAATAGGGCGGACAAAGGGGGCACTTTCCCGCCACTTTTAATATCGGCGAGGGAAGGGAAATCTCAGCAGCATGCAGCTCAGTTGCCAGAAGCTGACAGTTAGGCGAACCAGTGGAACAAGGAAAACCGAGTGGCTGGTACCGGTTGCGACGATTGTGCCGGCAGCGGGTAGTTTGCGGTTACAGACTACAGAATAGGGGTCAAAGGTCCTTCACCGCGACGCGGCGGACGAATAGCTAGCTGATCTGGTACACTGTCTCCACGCGGAAAATACCAGCACACGGACCGCCAGCGGGGCGACCAGCGATGCCACAGCCAAGCCGACGCCAATTTCTTTTCCGCGCAGCGGCCGCGAGTGGTCTTGCCACCTGGACACCACTGGACCAACTGCTGCTGGCGGGCCGCCGTCGCAACCGTCAGGAATTGCGGATCAAGAGCGTCAAGGTGACGCCGATTGCCCTGCCCGATCCGCCCATCCTGGCCGCCGGTGGTTGCCATGGACCGTACTTCCTCCGCACCATCGTTCAAATTGAAACTGAGGAGGGCATCACTGGGGTTGGTGAGACCTACGGAAATCGGGACACGATCCATCAACTCTTCAACTGTCATCCGCACGTTTTAGGTCGTAGTGTGCTGGCCTACCGTAATTTCGGTCTGGGTGAGTTTGCCCTGCCGGAGCGAGCATACACGGCCATCGAAGTGGCCTGCCTGGATGCTATCGGAAAGGCGACGAATCGACGCATCTGCGATTTGATGGGCGGCCCCTTGCGGGAGGATCCCGAATTCGCAGCCTACCTGTTCTATCGCTACGCCGCCGATCATCCCGTTGTGCTGGCGGACGAGCGGATTGTCGATGGCCGCGGCCAGGGTGCCAAGTCGCTGGATGACTGGGGGGAAGTTCGTACTCCCGAAGCGATGGCAGAGATGGCCTGGCGGTTTCATCAGAAGTGGGGATTTCGCGTCCAAAAACTCAAGGCAGGCGTATTTTCACCGCAGCAGGAGCTGGAAGCCCTGCAGCTTATCAACAGCCGCTTCGATGGAAAGGCGCCTCTTCGCATCGACCCGAACGGCCGCTGGACGATCGCAACAGCATTGCGCATAGCAGAACAACTCAAGTCCCTGCCGCTGGACTACTATGAAGATCCGGTGGCCGGCCAAGAGGCGATGGGGCATGTACGCAGGGAAACAGGACTGCGACTCAGCACCAACTCATGCGTGACAAGTTTTGCTCACATTCCGGCGGCAGTAAAAAACCAGCCCGTCGATGTCGTGCTCTGTGATCATCACTTCTGGGGCGGCATTACTGCCTGCCAGGCACTCGGCCACCTGGCAAAGGTGATGAAGTGGGAATTGAGTCAGCATAGTAACAACCATGCCGGGATCTCCATGGCCGCCATGATTCACGTGGCAGCCGTCACTCCAGAACTCACGTCCGCCAGCGACACACATTACCCCTGGCTGATTGAAGGTGCCGACATCATCCAGGGCGACAACTTTGCGTTTACCAACGGCCGCCTGCCAATCCCCAGCGGACCCGGATTGGGTGTGATTCTTGACGAGGACAAGTTGGCCAGGGCGGAGGAGACCTATCTGAAGTGCAAGATGCACGAGCGGGATGACGCCGCCACAATGAGGAAACTCGTCCCCGGCTGGGAACGCACACTTTTCTAACCACCAACCACTAATCACTGGCCAACGCTATGGACAATCTGATTGACCAGCTCCGCGAAGCGATCCAGCTGGACCGACTGCTCGATACCGCCACTCGCTTGATTGCCATCCCCAGTCCCACACGACAGGCTGGCGAGGTTTCCGACTGTCTCGCTGATATCCTCGGCCAGGACGGATTTGAGGTGGAGCGGCCTGAAGCGGGCTGGCCTACTGCCCCAGCAGTGGCCGCGCGGCTCGAGAGTGGCAGCGAGGGACCAACACTGCAATTCAACGGCCACCTGGACACCGTCCATCTTCCCTTTGTCTCCCCGCATATCGAGGACGGGATCCTGCGTGGGAGCGGTGCATCGGACATGAAGGGCGGGATTGCTTCCGCGATTGAAGCGATCCGCGCCTTGCGTGACACCGGTGCCCTGACTGGCGGTAGTATCCTGCTGACAGCCCATGACCTGCACGAGTCGCCGTGGGGTGATGGCAGCCAGGTCGATCAGCTGATCCGGGACGGTTACGTGGGGGACGCCGTCATGCTGCCAGAGTATTGCAGCGACCGACTGGCCGTGGTGGGTCGCGGCCTGGCAGTTCTTGAAATTATTCTGCGGCGAGCCGGGGAACCGGTCCACGAGGTATTGGGAGGCAGTCAACAGCCAAGCGTGATTGCGGCCGGAGCCGAGTTGGTTCGACGGTTCGCCGCATTGCACGAGCAACTGGCTGAAATCACAGACCCGGTAGCGGGCAGTGAGAGCCTGTTTGTGGGGAAAATTTCCAGCGGCGAGATCTACAACCAGTCACCGACCGAGTTTTCCCTGGCTGGCACCCGACGCTGGTTGCCAGGCACAAATGTGGACGATGTTCGGCAGCAGTTCGACGACCTGCTGGCAGAAGTCAGCGACCAGTTCGGTGTCACACCAGAAGCGACTTTTCATTTTGTTCGTGACGGCTATCGACTGGACAAGGGCCACCCGGTTGTGGCGGCCTTCCAGGATTCTGCCAAGCAGGTGATGGGGGCAGAATTGCCCGAGAGTTTCAAGCCCTTTGTGGATGACGGCAATACCTTCGCCTCGATCGCCGGTATCCCGGCGATCACGCATGGTCCCGATGCGCATGGTGCTCATACCACGCAGGAAAATGTGGCAGTGGATGAACTGACTCGAGTGGCACTGGTCTATGCCCTGACAGCGGTAGGATTCTGCTGCGACCGAACATAATGCTGCCCTAGCACTCGCTTCATTGAATCTCGAAAAGCTCAGCCAGCCACACCTAGCTCTGTGGCTGTTTCCTGGATCTGGCTCCAGGTCGTCGGATCCACATCGATCCCCTCGGCCATCCGCTGTTCCGTTCGCAGCCGTTCGATGTCGCCCGGCATCAGGATCTGGCCATCCTCGTCCACCTTACGGGAACTCTTGACGAAGGCCACAAACCGCTCCACTTCATCAGCAAACTGCTGCTGGTCAATCAGCCCTGCCGGATCGATGTAGATACTCAGCATGCCATTGGCCAGTCGATCACTGTTAGCGACGTTTGTACAACCACCGCCGGTCAGGGCGCCAGCCAGCATCTCGATAATGACACTCAGCCCGTACCCCTTATGCGCGGCGATCGGCAGGATCGCTCCCGGGTCTGCGTAAAACGTCTCCGGGTCGGTGGTCGGATTTCCCTCGCCATCGATGATACAGTTTTCCGGCACCTGTTCACCGCGATTGAGTGCCACGCGGATCTTGCCTTCGGCAATTGTGCATGCCGACATATCGAGCACGAGGTGGTTACCATCGCGCGAGGGCACGCCAGCTGCAAATGGATTGGCTGACAGGCGGCGGTCAATGCCACCAAAGGGGGCGACCAGCATGCCCATGCCAGTGGTATTGACGAAGTGCACCGAGAGCCGTCCCGCCTGGGCTGCCAGCAAGGGCCAGTCACCGATCCGGCCCAGGTGCCCAACGTTACGCAGGCCTACCACAGAAATGCCGCCGGCGGATTTGTCGATACCCGCCTGCACAGCAACTTCACCAATACTCTGGCCCAATCCCCACTGGCCGTCGATAACCGCCATTGTGTCAGAATCAAGCACAAATTCAGGTTGTTGGTTGGCGACAACGCGGCCTTCCTGCAGCCACTGCACATAACGAGAAATCCGGATCACACCATGCGAGTCGTGGCCCGCCAGGTTCGCGTCGACCAGGTGCCGAGCCACACAGGCTGCCTCTGCCGGCTGGCAACCGGCCGCGGCAAAAATCTTCTCAGTAAAAGCTCGCAAATCATCGTGGGGAATCTTCATCGCCGGTTTCATTCCTTTGCCTGGAGACGTACTGCCTGGTCAAGAAGTGGTTGCACATTTGCGGGTGGTCGCCCCAGTACTGCGGCACCCTGGAAAACCATGATCGGTCGTTGGATCAGCTGAGGATGTTCAATCATTACGGCAATGGCCTCTGCCCGCGACATCTCGCGATCTCCTAATCCCAGCTCGTTATAAACAGACTCGCCTTGCCGCATCAGTTGCATCGGCTGTAATTTCAGCTGCTCGAGAAGCTGCTCCAATTCGTCCGCCGAGGGTGGTGTATCCAGGTACAGCACGACGTCCGTTTCGACACCCGACTCAGTAAGCATCGCCAGCGTTTGCCGACTTTTGCTACAACGCGGATTGTGATAAAGCTTGACCGTCACAGCGGATGCTCCTTTGCTGGCAGACCGACAAATTCAGACGGCATCTGACTTTACTTGTACTGGCGATGGTAGCCACTGGCCTTCAGCCGAATCCGGTAGAGGCTCTTGTCAACGGTCACGTAGAGCACGTTGATTTCGGCGCCGATGCCGAATTCAACGTTGCTGGGCAGGCCCACCGGCGTCTCCGCCTGATGCTGATTCGGTGGCCCGGTCGGCAAGAACGCTACTTCCTTGCCACGTGGATTGATCACCATCACTCCGGGTCGTGCCAGCGAACGGGCGGTCAGGTAGATTCGCCCGCGACTGTCAACTGTCATTCCATCACAGCCAGACTCGCTGCCAAAGTCGACCAGTGTACGGCGTGGCCCGGAAACGAGTCCATCGCTGCCAAGCGGAAACGAATAGATCTTCATGTCACCGGGGGTTGGCTTCTCCGCATCGGGGTCAATATTGTCGGTACCGTTGTCATGATCTGCGAGATACAGGGTGCGGCCGCTGGGGCTGAGTGCAATCCCATTCGGCTTGGAAACCTCGTGGGTTACTTCGATCACGCTGCCATCCCCGTCGACGCGGTAAACGGCGCGGTGCTCCAGTTCGCGTGGTTCGTGGCCAATATAGCGAGGATCGGTGACATAGATCCGACCCTGGTCATCAAGGCAGAGGTCATTGAGTGAATTAAATCGCTTCCCGCCGTATCCCTCGGCCACCGTCTCACGCTCACCGTTAGCGACGTTGTATCTCGACAGCCGTCGACCGCCGTAACCCGATCCTTCACAAGCCAGCAGCCGGCCCTGGCTGTCAAAGATCAGCCCATTCGACTTGCCGCTATCCTCCTGGAAGACCGTCGTCATGCCGCTGGCTGGATCGAAACGGTGGATCATCCCGTTATCTTCGCCAAAGGCGATATCGGAGAAGTAGATACTGCCATCGGGTGCCACTGCCGGGCCCTCGGTCAAACCGCCGCTGATTGGTGCACTGCGAGTGAACAGCAATTCCCATTCGGCACCTTCCGCAACGAGTCTACCGGTTGCGGTCGGGACCGGCTGTTGTGCAAGAGCGGGCAGAGAGATCAGCAGGATCAGGGCAGACTGCAATGCGATGCGCATCATCAGGTACTCCTTCGGGACGCGTTGTTCTTTCGTCGTGATGGCAAGGTAACGGTTTGCTGCTGGCCGCTCAAGCACCTCTGCTGACTGGCGGCAGCCGACACACGCAACCAGGGACTGGTTGGCAAACCGGCCGGCAAAAAAGCTGTATACTGATTTCCCAGCCAGATCTACTCCCGTCCGAACCGCCTGAGGCCATTGAAAATGCTCTCGTCCACGATCTGCCGGCTCAGCCTGCACCGCTGCTCGACGCTCCTGCTGCAGCTGGCTCTGCTGAGCATCCTCTGGCCAGTCACTACGGCCGATGCCCAGCAACCGCTCAAGGCCGAATTTGGCCTGCAGCAGCGAATTGCCTGGGAGGGATCGCGGATCCTGGGGACGCCGGACCGTGGCGACCCCTACACCTTGAAGCTCAAGTATCCCGGCCTGCAATTCCTTGAACCGATCGCCACCGGGACAATACCCGGGTCCAGCGACCTGCTGCTCGCCACTCGACCAGGCAAGATCTATTCTTTTGCCAACGACCGCTCTGTCAAAAAAGCCAACTTGATTCTCGACATTGACCGGCCCACCTTCGGAGTCGTGATGCATCCGAACTTTGCCAGCAATGGCTACTTCTACATCATGAACACGGTCGACGAGAGTGACACGGGCAGCAGAGTATCCCGTTTCCAACTGCAATCTCGTGATCCGCTCAAGGCGAGCGTTGACAGCGAGCTGGTGATCATCGAGTGGCCACAGGGCGGACATAACGGCGGCTGCCTGCGATTCGGTCCCGACGGCATGCTCTATATTGCCACCGGCGATGGCAGCGGCATTGCCGACGGCCGCCAGACAGGCCAGGACGTGACGGATCTGTTGGGTGCTATTCTGCGACTCGACGTCGACAGTCCATCGACCACACGACCCTACGGTATTCCTGGGGACAACCCCTTTGCCGGCAACCCGGCAGGTCGGGACGAGATTTATTCGTACGGGCACCGCCAGGTCTGGAAATTCAGCTTCGATCCTGCCAACGGCAATCTCTGGGCCGGTGAAGTTGGCCAGGACCTCTGGGAAATGGTCTACCTGATCAAGAATGGCGGCAATTACGGCTGGAGTGTCCGCGAGGGAAGTCATCCATTTCGTCCGGAGCGACCGCTCGGCCCCGCTCCGATTGAAGATCCGATCGTTGAACTCAACCACGCTGACTTTCGTTCCATCACCGGTGGTTATGTCTATTCAGGCAGCCAGCATCGTGACCTGCGAGGCACCTACATCTTTGCCGGCTTCGACACCGGCCGCATCTGGGGATTCCGTTACCGCAACGGCCGTGTCCGCGGCCTGGGACAGCTTGTTGACACATCGATACGCCCGGTCGCGATTGGCCAGGACAATGCCGGCGAGGTCTATTTCCTCGACTACGCTGGCGGCCAGGTTCATGAACTCGTACCCGCGTCCAACGATGTCGAGGTTGGCCATCGAGCATTTCCACGCAAGCTGAGTCAGACCGGTCTGTTCACATCGACCGCCGATTTGATTCCCGCGCCTGGTGTCATCTCCTACAGCGTCAATTCCGAGTTATGGTCCGACCACGCCAGCAAGCAGAGGTTGCTGGCCATCCCGGGCAAGGGCACGATTCTGTTTGACGATGTGGATTATCCTCAGCCGGCTCCCGGAGCACCTCCAGGCTGGCGTTTTCCGGACAACACCGTGCTGGTCAAGACATTCTTTCTGGAGCTGGAGTCAGGCAACCCGGACAGTCGGCGGCGGCTGGAGACCCGTATCCTGCATCACAAGAAGATGGATGGAGAGACCAGTTACGGAGCCCAGTTCTGGCGTGGCTACACTTATGTCTGGAATGATAGCCAGACCGAAGCGATCTTGCTGGGCTCAGACGGAGCTGACCGGGAATTCACAATTCGCGATGCAGCGGCACCGGGCGGCGTCCGCACACAGGTCTGGCATTTCCCCAGCCGTGCCGAGTGCACGCTCTGTCACACCATGTCGGCCAAGTATTCACTCGGCGTCTACACGATGCAGATGAACAAGATTCACAATTATGGCGATGTCTTCGCTGACCAGCTCAAGACGCTTGAGCATATCGGCATGTTTGAGAAGCCACTGCCGGCAGCGACCTCAGAACTTCCTCGGCTGGTCGACTATCGTGACACCTCGGCTGACTTGAACCTGCGAGTGCGTTCCTACCTGCACAGCAACTGTGCCCATTGCCATCGCAAGTGGGGGGGTGGCAACGCCGAATTCCAGTTGCTCGCCTCGTTGCCACTCAGCGAGACCGGCACACTGGGTGTGAAGCCGGGCCAGGGAAGCTTCAAGCTGGAGAGTCCCGAGTTACTGGTGCCTGGCCAGCCCGAACGATCGATGATATACCACCGTATGAAGCTGATGGGACTGGGCCACATGCCGCATGTGGCGAGCAACATTCGCCACGACGATGCGGTCGAATTGGTCTACCAGTGGATCCGCCAGATGGCCGACAAGGGTTACGACCAGGCCAGCGGAATCGAGGATACCGGACAGTAGAAATATTCTGGAATTGCCAGCCTTGCTTGAGCGACAGCTGCAGCATCGTTAAAACAACTGCATCCCCAGAATTACATTTAAGGCAGATGTGCCCCGGCTCATTTCAAGGACTTGACAATGTCGGACGATTCCAGCTCGCAACATCCTGAAGACGAACAGCAGGACGACGTAGGTCAGTCGGGTGCTGAGTCAGCTGACGATTTCGATGCTCCCTATCCAGGCAGCAAGGCGATGCCTCAGTGGGAAACTGGCCCGCTGATCGACGCGCCGACGTTCACCTGGCGCAAGTGGGCCCGCATGCTGGGTCCCGGACTGATCCTGGGTGGTGCAGCGATTGGTGGCGGCGAGTGGCTGGTTGGCCCCAAGGTGACAGCTCTCTACGGTGGTGCCTTGCTCTGGCTGGGAACACTCAGCATCCTCGCCCAGGTGCTCTACAACATCGAGGTGAGTCGTTACACGTTGTACTCCGGCGAGCCGATTTTTACCGGCAAGTTCCGCTTGATGCCGGGCCCGGCGTTCTGGGTTATCATCTATCTGATCCTGGATTTTGGGTCGATTTTCCCCTACCTGGCGGCGCAGGCCGCGGCCCCGCTGTTCACAGCAATCTATGGAATTGTGCCAGCGCCAGATGATCCCACCACCTCGGTCTCGATGATCGGCATGACACTGACACACAAGGCGGTACTGCGCCTGTTTGCCTACGTGATCTTCCTGGGGGCCCTGATACCACTCATTTTCGGCGGCAAGATCCTGCATGCACTCAAATGGGTAATGGGCTTCAAGATCGTCGCCGTGATGGGATTCCTGCTGGTCCTGGCCTTTCTCAAGAGTGATGCTGGAACCTGGAAGGAAATCTTTGGCGGCTTCTTCAAGTTTGGCACGGTGCCAGTCAGGGCTCCGGAAGATGCTAACGCCAACGGCGTGCTGGATGAGGATGAGTATGACTGGGATGGTGATGGCCATGCGGATATCGATGAACCGCTGATACCACTCAAGGTCCAGAAACTGGAACACCTGGACATAATCCTGACGCTCGCCGAGGACGGCTCCATCGACAGCAACAAGTTTGGTGTACCCGATTTGGACGAGGATGGCGTGCCCGATCCAATCGTGGCCGCCCAGGTGGTACGGTCAGGCAAACTGCCGGAAATTGGCAGCTGGCAACTAGCGGACGCCGACGGCTCCTTCCTGACTGCTGAACAGAAACAGAAACTGGCTGACGGCAATCTGAGCCTGACCGCCAACTTTCTCTGGCGACTGGACCTAGACCGCGATGGTTTCCCCGATACCCAGGTCCAGATGCCCGGCAGCGAGACGAAGATTGCGATCCTCTATAACCGCGGCCGGCAACCCTACCTGGATGTCGATGGCGACTTTACTCGTGATGGTGACAACGTCGACAATATCTTCTCGGCTCTGTTCAGCGGCAGGCCATTCCCCAAGATCGACTGGTCACTGGTCGCCTTTCTTTCGGCGCTGGTCGCGATATCCGGTTCCGGCGGGCTCTCCAACGCCCCCATCAGCAACTACACACGCGACGAAGGCTGGGGGATGGGCCACCATGTGGGAGCCATACCAAGCATGGTCGGTGGAGTGAAACTCAGTTTATCGCACGTCGGTACGGTCTTTGAGCCTACAGAAGAGTCGCTGCCGCGTTGGAAGCGATGGTACAAACATGTCTGCCGCGACCAGCTGGCTGTCTGGCTACCAGCCTGTTTCTTCGGGCTGGCCCTGCCCAGCATGTTATCGGTGCAGTTCCTGCCACGTGGTTTTGAAACTCAGGATGACTGGACAGCTGCTGTGATGACCGCGGACGGCGTGGCCAGCAGTTTTGGCGATGAACAGAACGAGCTGCAGATCAAGGAGACGTCCAACGAGCTCAAGCAGACGCAGGATCCGGACAGGATTATCGAGCTGAAACAGCGGCGGGCCACACTGGTGGAGAAACGAGGTGGTTCAGCCGCCATCTTCTGGTTCCTGACTGTCTTCTGCGGCTTCCTCGTGCTGGCACCCAGCATGTCAACTTCTGCCGACGGTATTGTGCGGCGCTGGCTGGACGTATTCTGGACAAGCAGTGGGCGCCTGCGCGCACTGGACCCAAGTTCGATTCGCTACGTTTACTTCGCCGTCCTACTGATCTATGCAACCTTCGGCCTGCTGATGTTATCACTGGCTAAGCCGGACAAGTTATTGACGATCGCCACCACGATCTACAACTTTGCACTCGGTTTCAGCTGTTGGCATACGTTGGCGGTCAACTCGATCCTGTTACCGAAACCGATCAGGCCGGGCTGGTTCGTTCGCATCGGGCTATTCCTGGCCGGAGCGTTCTTCCTGTTCATTGCCGTCGTCTCATCACTGCAGAAACTCGGCTACATCTAATACGCCTGGTCTGGCCGCAGCGCTGCGAATTATGACAGCAGCGCCGACACGGGCTGGCCTTCCGACATCCGCATCGGCCGAGCATTCACATCCAGGATCTCGGTGTGGGGATCGACCCCCAGGCAATGATAGATCGTGGCTGTCAGGTCAGCCGGCGAGACCGGCTTGTCCGCTGGATAGGCCCCGATTCGATCCGAGCTGCCGTAGACTTGCCCACCACGGATACCGCCGCCAAACAGCAGCACGGAGAAGCAGCCTGGCCAGTGTTCACGACCCTGGGTCTTGAGTGTGACTTTGGGTGTACGGCCGAATTCCCCGGCTACCACTACCAGTGTCTCATCCAGCATGCCACTCTCTTCCAGGTCATTAATCAGCGCATAGAGCACCTGGTCAAAGGGCGGAATCAGGTCCTCTCGGAGGGCTTCGAAATTCTCGCGGTGGCTGTCCCAGGCATAGCCCTTCTTGCCCTGTTTTCTCAACCAGGTTGCTTGCACCAGTCTCGTGCCGGCTTCCAGCAGTCGCTTACCCAGCAAGACGGACTGGCCAAACAGGTTGCGACCATAACGGTCCCGCACCTTGGGGTCTTCGGACGAGAGGTCGACGGCCCGTCGAACCTGCGGCGAGTCCATCACATCGAGGGCCTTCAACTGGGTATCCGACAGGGTCCGTGCCACGTCGGTTCGATTGAGGTATTCCAATTGGCCATTCACCTGGTCCAGCAACCGTTTACGGCGGAGCAGGATATGGCTATCCCGATTGGCGATCAGGGGGAGGTGTTCGAGTCGAAAATCATCGTCATTGGGATTGCCGCGTGTCTGCAGCGGATCGTATTTGCTTCCCATGCGCCCGCCCCACTGGCCAGCTCGCCGGCCAGAACCAGCATCCAGCCAACGCGGCACCATCACAAACGGCACCATCGGTCCGGCACCAGGCGATACTTTTGCCAGCGCAGCGCCAATATGCGGATGGTCCTCGCGACTCATAAAGTTAGCCTGGGCACCGGTCCCGTCGTACTTGTAACCGGTGTACATGATGTAGCCGCCGTCGGCATGGCCGGCCGAATCATGTGTCATGGATCGTACGAGAGCGCACTTGTCGAGCAGCTTGGCCGTCAACGGCATGTGTTCACTCAGCCGAACTCCGGGCAAGACCGTTTGCGTCGTACCGAAGTCGCCGCGGACATCTTCGGGAGCATCGGGTTTGGGATCGTAAGTATCGAGGTGCGCCGCACCGCCTGATTGAAACAGGACGATACAATTCTTCGCCTTACCGAAACTGCTGCCGCGTTTACTGGCCTCGGTCTGATCGGCTGCTGCAGCCTGCCCGGCCAGCAGGGGCAGCGACAATCCGGTCATTCCCAGCCCACCGAGGCGGAGCATTTCACGTCTCGGAATGGATTCGCCTCGAAAAGCGGCAGGTCCGATCAAACGCAACATAGTGAGCAGTCCTTTAATTCAGGCAGGCGGATCACGCTGGGCAGCATCTTAGCTTCCGTCAATCGTGATTATATCATACGCTCTTTGCGACCCAAATCGCAATTTGTTCCTGCGGCGGAAACGATGGATGTGTTATGCTGTTAATCGGTTCTCCTGCTTGACTGATTTGACTGAATACCACCTGCTCTTTGGGAAACCACGCTCATGCCACTACGCGTTTTTCTCGCCTGCGTCGTTCTATCCCTCGGCTGCAGCAGATGTTACGGCCAAGCGTTCATTGAAGGCGTCTTTCCTCCGGTGGTGGAAAGAGGCGCGACAACGCGGGTCGAGTTGGTAGGTAACGAACTGGAAACCACCCATAGCCTGTGGACTAGTTTGCCAGCCAAAGTTGTCAAGGCAGCACGGCTGATCAAGGACAAGGAAGGAAATGTGCTGGCCGACATCGAGGTCAGCAGCGACGCGCCACTCGGCATCTATGGTCTGCGATTGGCCACCAAAGACGGACTCAGCAACGTGCACCTGTTTGCTATCGACGATCTGCCGACGACCAACGAGCGTGAGCTGGAACTGGAGGACGCCAGTAACAACAGGCTGGCCGATGCCCAACCGATCGAATTGCCCAGGTCGATCGTCGGTGTCTGCCGGATGTCAGATATCGATCACTTTTCTTTCCAGGCCGACAAGGGCCAGTTGCTCTCATTCGAAGTCGTGGCAAGCCGACTCGGCAAGGGCTTCGACCCGGTCCTGACCATTCTCGACGACAGCGGTCGCTACGTGATGGATCGTGACAACGACGTCGGCCTGTTCTTTGATTCCCGTTTCCAGTTCAGGTTCAAAAAGGCAGGTCGTTATACCATCCGCCTGCATGATGCCCGTTACCAGGGTTCTGACCACTGGGGCTACATGCTGCGTATCGGACGTTTCCCGATCGCACGTGTGGCGATTCCATCCACGCTGCCCGCCGGCAACAACGTCACACTCTCGTTCCCGCAACTCCCGGACAGTCCGACCGCCGTGCAGCTTCCGAAAACTGCAGTGGGAACTTTCTTCTTCGATTTCCGTCGGCCGGGCGATGACGCTTCATCCTGGCTGCCGCTGACCGTATCCAATCTGCCGAACAGCATGGAAAGCGAGCCTAATGACAAGCTGCCACAGGCAACAACAACAACCGTGCCTGCCAACGTGCACGGCCACCTTGGCAGCGCGAACGACTGGGACTGGTACCAGCTGGACCTCAAGAAGGGGCAAGCCATCAGCCTGCGAGCGGCCACTCGCGAGATGGGCTCGCCGGCCGATGTTGAGCTGGCTATTTACGACGCCAGCGAAAAGCTTCTCAAGCAGGTTGACGATGTCGGATTTGAGGACGCCCGCTTCGAGTTCAGTGCCCCTGAGGATGGGCCGTACTACCTTGTCGTCCGCGATGTGGTGCAGCACGGCGGCCCGGCCTATGTCTACCGTATCGAGATCCGTGAACTGCAGGCAGAATTGCAGCTGACCTCGGAAATCGGGCGGATGGCGGTCCCCCAGGACAACTGGCAGCCCTTGCCCATCTCGGTCAAGCGACAACGGTTCAGCGGTCCGGTCGAACTGGCACTGCTCGGGGCTCCTGAGGGCATGACTCTTGAACTGGGTAATCTTCCCGCTGACAAGAACACAACAGTCAGCCGCCTGCATGTCAGATCGTCGGTACCGGCCGGACTCTACACCATCCAGGTGACTGCCAGCGCCCAGGCCAGCCCGGAGCTGACCCTGACCGCGGTGGCGACAACCCATCCGCTCGTGGATAAGGTTCCCACCGGTCGTGGCCCGCACGGCGAGCCATTTGAATTGCGTGAGGATCAGCGACGGCTGCCACAATCCCTGACGAACCGGATCGCCGTGCTGGTGACGCCACCATCACCGTACAATTTCGAGATTGCCACGCCCGAAGTAGCATTACCGCGTTACCTTTCAACTGAATTCCAGCTCAATGTGACCAGCGACGATGGTCTCCAGCAGCCGATCGTGTTTGAAGCACGTGGGGGCGAACTGGAATGGGATAACCTGCGAGAACCCCGTGTGATCGCCACGATTCCCGAGGTGACCGGCAGCCAGATTGGGTTAATCGCGACACTCCGTTCCAAGGTCAATACTGCAACCCTGCAGCAGCGAGTCACCGTCACGGCCACGGCTCAATTACCCGATCGAGTTGTCCACCTGACACGGACCTTGCAATTGACCATCCAGGAAGCCTTTCGACCGGCAGGCGCCGAGGATAAATACGAGGCAGTCCCAGGAGAAGTGCTCACCGTGCGTGTCGATGCACACCGACTGGCTCCCTTCGGCGGTGAAGTCCGGATCGCTCCCCAGCAGCACGAACAGCTGCCGATGCCGATGTCGATCGTGATCCCGGAAGGTCAATCAAGTGTCGAGATCAAGATCCCGGTAGCCGCCGATATCAAGCCTGGCAGCTACTCTTTAACCATGACTGGCTCGGCTCGCGTGGCCAAGTTTAACGAGCAGGCTGCCGGCAAGCTGGTGATCGAAATCAAGCCGCCCGCTGCGGACAAAGAGGCACAGTAGTCAACCATGTTTCACCGTAACTCGATCAACCACCTGCTGCTGTTGAGCGTGGCCCTGCTGCTGGCGCCACAACTCTGTGGCGCGGATCGCGAAAGCACCCAGCCGGTTCGACTGGAACTGGCACCGCTGGCACTCCAACTGCAGCGCGGACAGAGCCACCGGCTACTGCTGACTGCTTTCTACAAGGACGGCAGCAGCGCCGACTGGACTGCTGCAGCCAGCTACCAGACAAGCCACGCTGAACTCATCACGGTTAACGCTGCTGGCATCGTCCAGGCGCAGGCGGCTGGCACAGCCACGGTCACGGCCCAGGCGAATGAGCTCGAAGCGACAGTTGATATCAGCATCTTGGAGACGGCATTTCCAGTCGTTCCTGACTTTGACACACATATTGTGGCGGCACTCAGCCGAGCGGGCTGCAGCCAGGGTGCCTGTCACGGGTCTCCACAAGGAAAGGGTGGCTTCCTCCTGAGCTTGCGGGGTTTTCAGCCGCCACTCGATTTCAAGTCACTGGCCCGCGAAGAAATGGGCCGACGCCTGAATCCGCTGGATCCTGAAAACAGCCTGATCCTGCTCAAGGGGACCTCTCGCATCGCCCACCAGGGTGGCAAGCGATTCACTCATAAGGACGAGGATTACCAGGTACTGCATCGCTGGATTGGTGCCGGACATCCTGCCAGCAGTCATGTTCGCACACTCGAGCAACTCGAACTGATCCCCTCGGTAGCGGAACTTCATCGTTCCGCGCCTCAACAGCAGTTACTGGCCCGCGCCCACTTTTCCGACGGATCGGTGGAAGATGTGACCGGCCTGGCAGTCTTTGAAATGGCCGACAATGCTGCTGCCACGGTAAGCGACGATGGGCAGGTGAGCTTCAGTAACACGGCCGAGGCAGCTGTGCTGGTCCGCTTCCTGGACCGCATCGAGACCGTACGATTGACCTACATTAATCGCGACGAGGACTTCAAATTCGCATCTCCCCGCGCACACAATCCGATCGACGAACTGGTTTTCGCCAGGCAAGCTCAGCTTCAACTAAAGCCCGCCGGCCTGGCAACGGACGAGATCTTCCTGCGGCGAGTCTATCTCGATGCAATTGGTGCAATCCCCACGCCGGCCGAAGCCCGTGCGTTTCTGGATTCAGACGACCCGGACAAGCGAACGCGGCTGATATCTGAACTGCTTGAACGCGAGGAATACGCCCGCTTCTGGGCATTGAAGTGGGCTGATGTGATGCGAGCCAACCGCGAGGCGGTCTCACTGCGAGGCGTGCACAGCTTCCACCGTTTCCTGATCAGGATTTTTGCCGATGACCAGCCGCTGGACCAGGTCGCCGCACGAATCCTGACCAGTCGTGGCAATACGATCCACTATCCGGAAGCCAACTTTTACCGTATCGCCCGCACACCGACCGACGCCGCCGAATCATTTTCCCAGCTCTTTCTGGGAGTGCGGATTCAATGCGCCAAGTGCCACAATCATCCTTACGAGTCGATCAGCCAACGCAACTACTATGAGCTGTCCGCTCACTTTTCACGGGTCAGGCTCAAGGGCATCCGTTTTGGGCTGGATGATGAAGTTGTCTTTCTGGCGCAGGACGGTGACGTCACCATGCCGGGCACGGAAGAGCCACTCACGCCGGCCGCTTTCGGAGTTGTCACCGCAACGGACTCCCAGTCGCCAGATCGCCGCAGCGGCCTGGCCAACTGGCTGACAACCGATGAAAACCAGTTCTTCGCTCGCTCCACTGTTAACCGCATCTGGTACCACCTGATGGGGCAGGGAATCGTGGAACCGATCGATGACTTCCGCCGCTCCAATCCCCCTTCCAACCCCGAGTTGCTGGACCTGCTGGCCAGCAGATTTATCGAAGAGGGTTACCGTGTGCGGCCGGTGGTCGAGATGATCCTCAATTCCAGCACCTACCAGCTGAGTTCCCGCGACACGGTTGTCCAGGGAGAACGGGCTGCGGATGCCTCGCGTTATTTCGTTGCTCCCATCGTACGATTGTTGACTGCCGAACAGATCCTCGATGCGATCAGCACAGCGACAGGGATTCCGGAAGTGTTTGAGGGCTACCCGCTGGGAACAACCGCAGTCGGATTGGCCGAGGGCAATGTCAACCACAAGTTCCTCAAGGCCTTTACCAGGCCGATACGCGACGTCGCTTGTGACTGTGCCAGGGACACAGACCCCACACTCAACCAGGTCATTCACCTGCTTAACAACCCCAGCATTCTCGACAAGATCGACGCTCCGGATTCCAGACTCGGTCAGTGGCTGACGCAGGGTCTTGCTGATAGCGAGGTGATTGAGAATGTCTACCTGGCGACGCTCAGTCGTCGACCGACGCGGCAGGAATACCGGATTGCCCACAAGCACTTCAAGGCCGTCGGTGATCGCGCCGCGGCGATGCGCGATCTGCAGCATGCCCTGCTCAATGCCAACGAATTCCTACTCCGCCATTAAGCCTCCCTTACGCCCCTCGCCGCGTGCATCATGATCGACCTACCATCCTCGGAAATACTCCTGCAACTCGGCAGCGGCACGTCTATCGACCAGCTGCTGCAGGATCACCAGCTGACTCGAGAACAATTCGACCTCTGGTGGGCTGCAGAACTGGCCCGGCGGGTTCCCGATCTGGACTCGACCCTGCTGCTGGCCGATGCAGCCGACGTGACCATCCACCGCGACCGCCTCGGTATTCCCCACCTGGTCGGCGACACTGACGAAGCGATCTTTTATGGCTTCGGCCTGGCAATGGCCCAGGATCGCCTCTTTCAGCTGGATTACCTGCGCCGCAAGGCGCTCGGGCGACTCTCCGAGATCCTCGGCCCGGCTGGCCTGGAATCGGACCGAACCGTTCGCACCATCGGGCTCAATCACATTGCCCAGCACGAGTGGCAGCGGCTTGACGAGCAGACCCAGCAACTCGTCGACGCTTACTGCCGCGGCGTGAATGCTGTCATCAGCAGCTCGCGGCAGAATCTGCCGATTGAATTCGACCTGCTAGGCTACCAGCCCGAACTCTGGAGACCAGAAGACTGCCTGGCGATTGAATCCGAGTTCCGCTGGTACCTGACCGGCCGGTTCCCGGTGATTGTGATCCCCGAACTTGCCTATCGCACACTCGGTGAAGGCCCGCTTTACGAACAGCTGCTTGAGGGTGAAGAGGATAGTGAGAGCATCATGCCAGCCGGTAGCTATCCGCCGGGCGATGGCGACCCCGAGGCAGTGGGGCACGTCATGAGCCAGCCGGATGAAGGCATCGGCAGCAACAACTGGGTGATCGCAGCCAATCGAACTTCTACTGGCAGCGCACTTGTCGCCAGCGATCCACACATCGCTTTCGAAGCAGTGTCCTGTTGGTACGAAGTGCACCTTGCGGGCGGTTCGTTCAACGTCGCCGGGATGGCCTACGTCGGAATGCCGGTCGTGATGTTCGGACGCAACGAGCAGGTTGGCTGGGCCATCACGAACAATATCTGTTCGCAGCGAGATCTCTACCAGGAACGTCCGGACCCCGACCAGCCGGGCAGTTATATGCTTGGCGATCAGTCGATTCCAGCCAGCACTCGGATAGAGTCGATTGCTGTGGCGGGTGAAGCGGACGAGGAACTGGCTGTCGTGACCACGCACAATGGCCCGCTGGTCCAGGACATTCTCCCTCCCGAGGCTCGTGATACCGGCCCCGTCTCGATCAAGTGGGTGGGAGCCTACCAGGGTGGCTGGCTGCAGGCGCTGCTCGATATGGGCCGTGCCACAGACGTGGCAACCTTCCAGGAAGCTGCCCGCCCCTGGCACGTTCCCACTTTCAGTGTGATGGTCGGCGACACCGAGGGCCAGGTTGGCTTTCTCGCCACCGGCCGTGTCCCCTTGAGGACGATTGCCTGCCGGGGCTATCGACCTGGCTGGGATCCGCAGCATCAATGGCAGGGTTACATTCCATTTGAAGGCATGCCGCGACTGCAGAACCCGGAACAGGGCTGGATTGCTTCAGCCAACAACCGTGTGGCGCCGCCCGATTATCCCTTCCCTATGGCTGGCTGCTGGATTAGCGGCCACCGGGCCGTCCGCATCCGCCAGATGATTGAACAACAGCCTCAGCTGTCGCTCGAAGACTGCAAGCAGATGCAGTACGACGTGTTGTCCGGACGGGCTGTGGCAACTGTACCGCTGCTGGTTGAGCAGCTGAAAAACCACGAGGGGCCCGAATTCGATTGGGTGATCGATACGCTTGAAGCGTGGGACTGCCGCAGCACTGCCGACAGTGCTGCAGCCGCGATCTTCAATATCTTCTTCCGCTGCTGGTGCCGGCGGATTGCCAGCGAGCGATTTCCTGCCAGCCAGCAGTTATTGCTTTCACGCAGTTGCCTCGGCCTGGCGGGACGACTTCTGCAGCAGGACCAACTCGGCTGGTTTGCCAATGGCAACCATGCAGACGCGGTTCGGGAAACGATGCTGGCAGCCATTGTCGAAGCGACCGAGCTGCTGGGTGAGGATACTGATAAGTGGCAATGGGGTTCGCTGCACAAGATGTCCTTGCGACATGTACTTTCAACGCGAGGTGAGCTGGGGTCGCTGCTGGATCAGCCAGCGGTGGCGGTCAACGGGGACATGGTGACAGTCGGCAATACAGGTGAGGGTCCGAATTTTGAAGCGATGTCGGGCGGCGGCTATCGACTGCTTCACGACATGGGCAGCTCGCCGCCAGAGATGTTGGCAATGGACGGGCAGAGTCAATCTGGGCATCCGGGCAGCCCGCATTACGCTGACCAGTTCAACGACTGGGTCCAGGGAAATTATCACAGCCTGCCACTGTCGCTGGAGGGCATCCTGGCTGCTGCGGTTCACACGCAAATTGTCCACAGCGAGTAACTCACGGCTGGCTGGCGGCCGCCTCAATACGATACAAGTGCGTGGCCGAACGCAGGTAAATGGCCCCTTCACTAGCTGCCGGCGATGCCATACACCCCTCACTCAACTCGTTCACGGCCAGTTGCTTAAGCTCTCGTCCGGCAGCCAGCACCGTCGTCTTGCCGTCCCGGTCAAAGAAGAAGATTCTGCCGTCAGAGTGGATCGGCGAGGCGGAAAAGGATCCGCCGGCGCGATGCCGCCAGACTAATTCACCCGTTTTGGCATCCAGGCAACTGACTACTCCTGTTTTGTCAGCCACCTGGTAGATCAAGTCGTCTATCAGCGCTGCCGACGGAGTGGAGGAGATGCCGACAGCGGCTGTCCAGTCGACATGCGATTCGGTAACGTCGCCACGACCATCCAGCCTTACCGCCCACATTTCCGGTTTGCCAAAGTCCGTCACAACGAAGGCTCGCGTGCCATCCGTGACAGGGCGTGGCACAGCAGAGAAGCCAGGATAGCGGACACGCCATAATTCCTCGCCAGTCCCGGGGTCATAACTATAGCAACCCTGCGCAGCTGAGCTGACCAGCTGCATCCGGCCACCGCTGCTCAAGAGCGTTGGGGTAGAGAATGCTTTTCTCTGGTAGTCATTGACCACCGAGAGGTCAATCGACCTCCCTGTCTTCCAGGCAGTCTTACCGGTTCGCTTATCGAGTGCCGCCAGGAATTGGACATCCCGCCCATCACAATGAAAAATCAGCAGGTCCTCAAACAGGACCGGTGATGATCCGGGACCCTCCTGGTGATCGAGGTTAATATCCTGTCGGGACCAGAGGATTGTGCCATTCGTGCTATCAAGGCAGGCGGTCCCGTAGCTCCCAAAGTGAATGTAGACGCGGCCCGCCTCCACCACAGGCGATGGCGAAGCGAAACTGTTGAGCGCGTTTTTCGCTTCCAGTTCATCGATTGAGAAGATCTTTACCTGGTGGATCAGCTTACCCTGCTTGCTCACACAAATGGCAGCCAGCGTATGGCCATTGTCCAGGGCAGCGGTCATCCATAACTGGTCTCCCCAGATCACGGGCGAGGACCAGCCGCTACCCGGAACATCCAGTCGCCAGCGGATATTCTCTTTTTCAGACCACGACGTCACCAGCGGCGAGCCAGCGACATGTCCGTTTTGAGTTGGACCGCGGAACTGGGGCCAGTTATCAGCCCCCAGAACTGGCCAGCTGATCAGCGTCATCAACAGAACGACAATTATCGACAGTGTGTTGAGCCCAAGACGCTTCATCGCATTTCCCCTAAGGTGTCAAACTTGATTACAGACAGGTGGTTGAGCGAGTCATTCTATAACTGCGTAAGGACCAGGTCCTCTTCGAGTGGTCGGTGTGGCGTCAGCGATCGGTCAGCCAGGCCGGCATGGTACTGCCGAACGGCGTCCTCTGGTTCGGCGTTGCCATCGGCCAGGGCGCGGAGGATCTCGATGAAAAACAGCTGGTCCTCGGCCTGGTTGATCTTGCGGCCAAACAGCGCTGCTCGGGCTCCGTACTTCTTTGCTTCCCAGAGCATGCGGAAGGCATCGTGAGTCGTCCCGGCCGGACCGCCGAGGATGCCGACGATGATACTGCTGTCGTAGGCAACCAGTTGCTGCATCGCCGCCGGGCCAAAATAGGGCATCTTCAGGAACAGTGGTCGGCCGGAGGAGACGACACCGGCCAGGGTTCGGCAAATGGCATCGTTCACGAATCTGGGGATGTCGTCCGTGGCCAGATTATCCGCTGCGTTCGGCGCGAAAACTTCGAGGAAGTGACGAAACTGCTTCTGTTCCGCTTCCAGCCGAAAGGACTTGTAAGCGGTCAGTGACTCGTGATCCTCGTCCAGCCGATTATTGAATGTCATGGAATACAGGCCGAGGTCCGCGCCACGTGCCCGCTGGTCAGGATCGCAGGGATAGCAGCCGGCCTGGATCTGGTCGATCGTGGCTGTCTGGAAGGGACGCGATGGCTGAGCTGTATAGCCACCGCTCATTCCCAGCCAGATATCCGTTGTATCGTTCGCCCGGGCTGCCGGGGTCACCGTTGAGTTGTCGAACAGACGCTCCTTGATTGTCAGTTGTTCACTCGTGCTGGCGCTCATCAGCATAATGTCGACCAGCCCCTGCTGGGTCACTTCGCGCATCGCCTGCCGGTACTGGTCAATCGTCTGCCAGGGAAACTGGTCGGCATTGTCGCCACGATTGGGACCGGGAGCGGCGAGTCCAAAACCCATGTCAGCATCCTTGGCATCTGCCAGGATAAAGTCCTGGCAACTGGAGTCCGACAGGATTCGGCTGATCTTTTCATCAAGCGACTTGCTTACCGCCATAAAATCCGTCCCCACACTCGGTCTAATCTCACCGGTTGATTGTGGCACTGCCGCTGCCAACATAAGCAGGATATAGTATCACCTGTCGAAGGCGTGCGCCGACTCGGGTACACCTGCTTTTTTGCTGGCCCCTTCTTCAACTGGATGCCAAGTCGATGGTCCTGGACTGTATCGTGTCTGGCGAGTGCTGTGTCGACCTGCCGATTCGCCCGGTCCCGATTGACCGGCCACTGCAGGAGAACAAGCTGCACCGCATCGATCCACTGGTGGTCGGCAGCGGTGGAATCGTTTCGAATGCGGGCCGAGTGATGGCTGCCCTGGGACTGAATGTTGCCGGCCTTGGGTGTGTTGGCGATGATCACTGGGGCACACACCTGCTGGAGACATTCAGCCAGTCGGGCATGAACAATGACCTGATGATCCGTTGCCAGGGACAAGTTACCAGTGCGACAGCTGTCATCATCGATCCATCGGGCGAGCAGGTGTTTGCCTATCATGGCGGTGCCTCGCGGCTGCTTAGCCGAGAGATGATTCTCGATCGATTGGACATTTTTGCCCAGGCGAAAGTTGCCTTGTTTGGCTATTACGGGCTGTTTGGCAGCCTGGAGAACGACTTGCCTGAGTGCCTTGCGGCGATTCGCCAGACCGGCTGCCTGACCGTCATGGACGCGGCCGGTGACGGTGGCACGTTATCGCCGCTGGACAAGATCCTGCCACACCTGGACGCCTATTTTCCCAGCGAGCGAGAGGGTCTGGCGCAGACCGGTGCCGCCGAGCCACGAGAAATGATCGAAAAGCTGCGGAACTTCAACACGGATGCTATTATCGGAATCAAGCTGGGGCATCGTGGTGCGCTGCTAAGTCCGACCAGCGGTGAATGGCTGGAGATTCCCGCCATCACACCGCCCGGTCCCGTGCTGGACACCACAGCTGCCGGCGACAGTTTTGTGGCAGGTTACATTACCGGTATTGTGAACGGCTTGCCCGTGCTGGAATCCGCCCGCCTGGCAGCTGCCAGTGGTGCCTGCTGTGTGACCGGCATCGGTGCTGTGGCTGGAATTCGCAACTTTGCCGAAACGAAAGTGCTCGCCGGACTGGAATAGGATATGCGTCGTTGGCCCATCTACCTGGGATCTGCTCTCTTAACCCTGCTGCTGATGCTGCAGCCGGCGATTCCTGTCGCTGGCCAGGGCCATTCGCCGGAGCGGGCCGTTTCCCAGATGGCAGTTGCCGCCGGACTTGAGGTTCGACTGGTGGCAGCTGAACCGGATGTGCGCCAGCCGATCCTGGTCAAGATGGATGATCGTGGACGGCTCTGGACAATCCAGTACATCCAGTACCCGAATCCAGCCGGACTCAAACGCGTCAAGGTGGATCGCTGGTCACGTACTGTCTATGACCGTGTACCCAAGCCGCCGCCCCATGGCCCCCGCGGGGCTGACCGGATCACGATCCTCGAGGACCTCGACGCCAATGGCCGCGCCAACAGTTTTCGAGATTTCGTTGACGGGCTGAATCTCGCCACCGCACTCGCTTTTGGTGAAAACGGGGTCTACGTGCTGCAGGTTCCCTACCTGCTTTTCTATCCCGACGCCGATCACGACGACCAGCCCGACAGCGATCCGCGCGTGCTGCTCAAGGGTTTTGGCATGCAGGACGCACAGTCGATGGCCAACCACCTGACCTGGGGCCCCGACGGCTGGCTGTATGGCGTCAACGGCAGCACCACGACCTGCCAGATTCGCGGGATCGAATTCCAGCAGGGTGTCTGGCGATATCATCCGGGCAAGGACAAGTTTGAATTGTTCTGCGAGGGCGGCGGCAACACCTTCGGTCTGACATTTAACCAGCACGGTGAGCTGTTCTACAGCACCAACGGTGGTCCCTTCATCCACGCTCTGCAGGGAGCATACTATCGCAAGAGCTTTACCAAGCATGGCCCGCTGCACAATCCATACACCTACGGATTTTTCGACAAGGTCGATCGCGACCAGGTTCCGGGCGGCCCACCGACTGGCGGCACGATTTACCTGGCCGACAACCTGCCGGCCGCTTATCGCGGGCGTTTCATCGCAGGTAATTTCCTTGGTCACGGCATCTCCAGCTGGCTTGTTGAGCCCAGCAGTTCAACTTTTCGCGCCAGCTACCAGGGCGAAGTTCTCAAGGCCAACGATAGCTGGTTTGGCGCCACCGACGTCTGCCTGGCAGCAGACGGTTCGATCTATGTCTGCGACTTTCATGACCGTCGCACGGCACATCCCGATCCGGATGCTGACTGGGACCGTAGCAACGGCCGTATTTACCAGGTCCGCGGCAGCCAGGCAGCCAGTATCGAGCCCTTCGACATCAACAAGCTGAGTCTCGATCAGCTGGTTGACCTGCTGGATCATCCCAACCAGTGGTTCGCCGATCGTGCCCGAGTGCACCTTGCCGCCCGAGGCGACAAGTCAATCGTGCCGCGCCTACTTCAACTGGCGACCGCAGCGGACGATGACGACCTGGCCCTGGAGGCGACCTGGGCTCTACATGCCGTTGATGGACTCGATGGCCAGGCCGCCACCAGCCTGCTGGAACATACATCGGCCCATGTTCGCCGCTGGGTTGTACGACTCTGCTGTGATCACGGTGATCTGACGGCGACCGAACTGAAGGCCATTGTTGCCCGCGCGTCACAGGATCATGACCTTTCCGTCCGTCGCCAACTGATCGTCTCCGCCCGTCGGCTGCCTGCAAGCAGCGCCCGACGAATCCTCTTTCCACTTTTTGCCCGCAACCTGGACTTCGAGGAGGCTCGTATCCCACTCCTCTCCTGGTGGGCAATAGAATCCAGTGCCCTTGAGAATCCACAACAACTGGTAAGGTATTTCAGCAGCGAGCCAAGCTGGTCGTCGTCGTTGCTCGGTGGACTGCGAACCAACCTCGTGCGACGCTGGGCAGCTGCCGGCAAGAGTGAGTTCTACGACTGTTGCGCGGATTTACTCGCCCGCACGACGACCGACCGGCGGCAACCACTTGAGTTGGCGATTATTGAGGGCCTGGAACAGCGGCAGCAGGTAGCTGATGGGATTGGCCAGGGTGGTCTCTACGAACAATTCTCGCAGCTTAACCTGCAATCGGCCCCGACCGACGCACCCCAGGTGCATGACAAGATCGAGGGTCGCCTGGCTGCATATATCCAGGCCCGCTGGAAACAGGACCCAGCCCAGCCGCTGGCGATTCGTTGGGCCTTGCTCGCCGATATCCCTGCCGCCTATACGGACCTGGTTGAGCGGATTCAGCAGACCAGCCAGACAGACATGCTGGCTCAATACCTCGATCTGGTTGGCCCCTATTGTCAGCAGGATTTGATTCCGCATCTGCTCACGCTCGCTGTTCCCCAGCAGGATGTGAAGGTCAGCACTCAAGCGATTTCCCTGCTTGGCAAGTTCAATGATCCGCAGATCGCCAGCCACTTGCTCGAGCATTACGGTGCATTTCCCACAGCAACCCAGGCTGGCATTCGCCAGATACTGCTGGGCCGTCCGGAATCGGCACTGAAACTTGTTCAACAGGTCGAGGGCCAGAAGATTGCTGCCAAGGACGTCAGCGCCATTGAGCTTCGAATCGTGGCCCTTTTCAAGAACGACGAACTCAACCAGCTGGTGGAAAAACTCTGGGGTCGCGTCGGTCCAGGGACTCCCGATCAGAAACTTGCCACCATGCGGCGATTCAACAACGACCTGCGGAACGGATCGGGCGACCTGGTACGAGGCCGCTTGATCTACGAGAAGCAATGCGGCAGCTGCCACAAGCTCAAGGGTGAAGGCAAGCAACTGGGGCCAGACCTGACGAACGAAAACCGGGCTGACCGCGCCGCACTGCTGGCAAACATCGTCGACCCCAGTAGCGTCGTACGGCGAGACTATCTCTCGTACGTGATCACCACCAACAGCGGCCAGGTGCTAACCGGCCTGCTGGCCAAGCAGGATGCTGCCGCCGTAACGCTGGTGGATGCCAAGAACAACATACAGCGAATCGCCAGGACAGACATCGATTCGCTGGCAGCGTCGCCGCTGTCCCTGATGCCGGATGGAATCCTGGAAAAGCTGACTCCTCAGGAACTGTGTGACCTGTTCAGTTACTTGCAGATGAAATAGGAGCGAAAGATGGTCCTTGTGTACCGCCCTGCACTACTGCTGGCTGTGGCACTTCTCTTGCTATTGGAAACCGGTTGTGGTGTTCCGGCGTCGCTGCATCCGCTCTCGGATGACGAGACCAGTGAAGTTGACGAGAAGCTTGTCGGGTACTGGCAGGTGATCCACGAGGATGCAGATCGAGACGACCCTCCGCCGCCGCCCTTTACGGTCGCTCGCAAGCCAGACACCAAGGCCACGATGGAATCGATCTACGTGGAAATCAACGGTGAAAAGGAACTGGAAATTGAGCGGAATCTGCTTTTCACGAGTAAGGTTGGCGAGCAGAGTTTCATTAGCTGGCAGCAGGTCGACGACGACAAAGTCAACTATGTGATCGCGGCTTATGAGTTCACACGCAAGGGTCGGCTCCAAGTGCTGCTGATGGACGAGGACAAGGTGATCGAGGCGATTGAACAGGGCCGTATGGACGGTGAGGTGGTGATTCGCACCGAACGCGACAAGAACGGTGTTGAAACCCAGCACAAAAGCGGCACGATCACTGCGTCGCCGGCCCAGTTGCGGCGGGTGCTGAGCGAAACCGGACTTGATCTGTTCGACCAGGATGAACCGATGGAGTTCAAGCGTTATGGAAAATAGCACCACGCGGAGAGACAACGCCATCCTGCGTCGACTTATCTACCTGGCCGTTGTCCTGTCGTTCGCCGGCAGCGTGGATCTTGCTGCCCAGCGAGATGATCGTTTCTTCAAGATCCAGGTGATCGACCGAGAAACCCGTCGTGGTGTACCGCTGGTGGAATTGAGGCGGGTCGACAAGGTCCGTCACTACACCGACAGCAACGGTATTGTGGCGATTGACGAACCGGGCCTGGTCGGAACCGACATCTACTTTCATGTCAGCAGCCATGGATACGAGTTCCGCAAGGATGGCTTTGGCTATCGTGGTCGGCGTCTGCGAATTACAGCTGGTGGCGAAGCGACGCTGGAAGTGGAACGCACGAATATCGCCCAGCGACTATATCGAGTCACCGGAAACGGAATCTATCGTGACAGCCTGCTGGTCGGAGATTCTGCTCCAACAAGGCAACCCTTGATCAACGGTCGCGTGTTCGGTAGCGACAGCGTGGTCAACGCCGTCTACAAGGGAAAGATCTACTGGTTCTGGGGTGACACCAACAAGCCGGAGTATCCACTGGGTAATTTTCACGTTCCCGGTGCGATTTCCCAGTTGCCCGGCAAGGGCGGCCTGGATCCCTCCAGCGGGGTCAACCTGGAATACTTCCTTGGGAAGCAGGGGTTCGCCAAACCGACTGCAGAAATGCCCGGCAGGGGACCTACCTGGATCAACGGATTGACGGTCGTCGAGGGCCAGGACGGCAGTCAGAATATGTTCGCCATGTACGTCAAGGTTAAGCCACCGCTAACTATATATCGCCGCGGCCTGGTGGTGTTCGATGACGAGACGGAACAGTTCACGCATCTGCGAGAATACAAAGAGCACGAGTTGATGCCCTACGGACATCCCTTCCCGCACAGCGTGAACGGCCAGGACTATATCTACTACGGCAATCCCCTCCCCCAGGTCCGGGTACCAGCCACGCTGGCAGCGGTCCGGGATCCAGCTCAGTACGAGGCCTACAATTGCCTGGCGATCGGCAGCTCTGCTGACGAATTGAAAGTCCAGCGAGACGACACCGGCACGCTTGTCTATTCCTGGAAGCGAGCTGGCCTGAGATTAACTTCCCAGCGAATTCAACAGCTAATCAAGTCGAACCAGATCAAGGCCAGCGAATCACCGCTGCGACTGGCCGATGCCAACTCAGACAAGGCCGTCCAGATCCATAGCGGTTCGATCAACTGGAACCCGTACCGAAAACGCTGGATCATGATCGGGCTGGAGACTTTTGGCAGTTCGCTACTTGGCGAGGTCTGGTATGCCGAGGCAGAAATCCCTGAGGGGCCATGGTCGGCAGCGATCAAGATCGTGACACACGACAAGTACAGCTTCTATAACCCCAAGCAGCATCCCATGTTTGACCAGCGCGGCGGGCAGCTGATCTACTTCGAGGGAACTTACACACACACTTTTTCCGGCAACCCCGACCAGACGCCCCGCTACGACTACAACCAGATCATGTATATGCTTGACCTATCCGACCAGCGACTGCATTCACAACCGTGACCTTGAAGACAACGGCAACAGCATGAGTACTGAATCAACGACTTTCGGCGGTGGATGTTTCTGGTGCCTGGAAGCCGTCTTCCAGCAGCTGGCTGGAATCCAGGCGGTTATTTCCGGCTACACCGGTGGCGATCCAGCCAACCCAACGTACGAGCAGGTTTGCAGCGGCACGACGAATCACGCCGAAGTCTGCCAGCTGGAATACGATCCGTCGATCGTCAGTTTTCAGCAGTTGCTGGAAGTTTTCTTTCGCGTCCATGACCCGACAACGCTCAATCGCCAGGGCAACGACGTCGGCACGCAATATCGCTCGGCAATTTTCTGCCACGACGAGCTGCAGCAGACCGTTGCCACGCAGGCGATCGAATTGCTCGACAATTCCAGCAGCTGGGACAGTCCAATCGTCACGCAAGTAGCTCCACTGGGCGTGTTCTATCCAGCCGAGGAATACCACCAGGACTATTTCCGCCGGAATCCTTTCCAGGGTTACTGCGCCGCGGTCGTCGCACCCAAGGTCGACAAGTTCCGCGCGGCGTTTGCCGAGTTACTGGCCGGTTGAATCTGCGGCGGTTCTAGTCGCCCGCGACTGCGTAATGTGCCAGCCGCTCTCGGTCCAGTTCAATCCCATGGCCCGGCCGGTCCGGGGCGATGGCCATCCCATCGCGAAACTGGATCGGTTCCACTGCCAGCTCGTTCCAGCGAAGATCCGAGAATTCCAGGAACAGGCATTCCGGCAGACTGGCTGCCAGATGCACACCGATTTCCATGATTGTGTTGCCCAGCGACACCGGCACGCCATAATCCGCAGCCAACCGCGCGACATCACGAGACACGCCAATCGAGCCATGAATGTTCACGACGTCGACCGCCTGGGATTCAATCAGACGTCGCTTGCCTGAGTAACCGAGGTACTCGCCTGTGTTGACCCGGGAAAACGGTAGCTCAGCACAGAGTCGCGCATAACCGTCATAGTCATCGCGGGTAATTGGATCTTCAATCCAGTAGATCTCGAAGCCGGCATCCCGATAGGCATGCATTCTCAGCATCGTCTCCTTGACCGACCAGGCCTCGTTAGCGTCGATCATCAGCGGCTGACCCTGTCCCATCACTTCGACGGCAATTCCCATCCGCCGCAGATCCCACTGCAGGTCAGGATGGCCGACCTTGATTTTCACTGCCCGGAATCCGAGCTGGTGAAAGTTCTCCAGCTTCTCGCGAAACTGCTGGTCAGAGAGATGAAAGTCGAGCGTGCTTGCATAGGCTCTGACCTCGGGGCTTTCTCCACCCAGCACCTTGTAGAGGGGCAAGCCTATCTGCTTGGCGGCCAGATCCCAGAGAGCAGTTTCCACCGTGATCGGACGAAAGCCAACACCCACATTACCGCCGCGCGGGCGGGAGATCCGCAGGGCCAGCGAGAGTGGATTGTGGCCTTCGATCGTGGGCCAGCTGGAATGCCGAAAAACCGCTTCCTGGTCAGCCTGGCTGGCGGTCGGCACGCCCTGTTGAATATCCCATCCAACGCCGGTCTGTCCGTCGTCCGTCTCTAATTCGACGATCGTCATCCAGTGATCGTCAAAACGAACCTGGGAGTCACCAATTGTCTCGCGTAATGGCACGTGCAATCTGTGCAGCTTGAAATCGGAAATCTTCACGGTCTGATTCGCTCCTTCAGCAGTTCTATGATGCAGGCAGACAATACTCGATCAATGCCCAGACCCCAAGTACCGTCATGACAATTCCACCCAGTAAAGTCATCAGCCAGAGCGGCCAGCGCATTCGCAGCGCTGCTGGCAAGCCGCGCCGGTCACTCCAGAGCATGGCAATGCACCACAGGCCGCAGGAGGCGGCGCCGCCGATAATGGCTCCAAATGTCATCCGTTCAATCACATTCCCCGCCACAGTCTGTGGCAGCCACATCATCACCTGACCTCCCAGAAAGCAATAGGCTAGCGTGGCCCGTCTGATTGTCGTCTCCTGGCCTGCCGTCAGTTCCTTGTTCCGTAATGCTCTGACGCTCTCGACCACCGTCTGCTGGTAGATCGCAAATGCTCCATACAGTGTCCCAATGAATGCCAGGAACACGCCGCACCGGTAGACCCATTTCAGCGACGGACTGAGTTCGGTCAGGAATACTTCTTGTTGCGACAACAGTCTCGCGTTATCGACCACCTGCTGGCGTGAATGCAGCAGTTCGCTACCCAGCACGGCAAACAGCAGGGTCACCAGTATCACGATGGCGAATGAAAACGATGTATCGATCAGCGGCGCTCGCGTCCACTTCCGGGCTCGCTCCAGTTGCTGCTCGCCGTCAGCTCCCTGCTGTTCAATGGCCGCTGCGATCTGCTCGCGGCTCGTAACACCACGGTCAGAGAGTCCCCACTTCTTTTCCCGCATCATGCCGATATAGCCGACGTAGTCGTAAGTGCCACCACCGACTGCCGTCAGGTAAAGGGCAACTTCCAACCACGGACTGCGACCGACAAACTCCTTGGAAGCCTCTGTCACCCAGGGCTCATAATCATTCACCTGAGGCACCAGTAATCCCTGGAAAAAGGCTGGCAGGTCGGGCTGACTTACGACCACCGAACAGATCACACAGACCAGCAGGATACCCAGCACGACCACGCTGACTCGTTCGAGCATGGTCAGGGTGGAATAGAGTGCCAGCAGGAAACAACCCGAGATGACACAGGCAGCCCAGACATTTTCCCAAAACTCCTGGTGCTCAAATGGTCCGACGGCAGCCCCTTGATTGGTACCGCCAGTCAGCTCGTGGATATAGCCACCCAGAATTTCGCTGATACCCGAAAAGGCGATCGGCATCACCAGCACAGTTGGCAAGGCGATCAGCAGTGGAAACCAGTAGCGTGGACCCGGCATTCGGGCCCAGCTGGTCATCGGGTGCTCTCCAGTCAAGGCCAGGTATCGCCCTGACGAATAAACCTGGATCGCTTTGAAAATACCTGCCACGAGGAAACACCAGAGCATGGTGTATCCGAATACCGAACCGCCTCGAGAGGCAAGCACCAACTCGCCGCTGCCAATTGTCACCGACGCGATGATCAAGCCCGGGCCAACGAATCGAATTAACGACCGTGGCGTCAGCCGCCGCAATTCGGCAGGCAGCTCGGGATAAAGCTCTCTCTCGGTCGTCACGTTAAAAACTCCTAAGCACTGATCACTCGATCCATCAATTGTGGCAGCAGGCCCATGGAGATTGCTACCAGGGCAGCTGCAAACAGCAGCCCAGCCAGGCATAGCAGACCCAGTTCGGTCGCTTGCAGCCAGAATGTCAGCGACCGGCTGGAGCCGATCTTGACCATCGTCCGCATCTCACGTGCTCTCAGCCGCTGGGAGAGGGCAATCACCAGTCCCAGCAGCACAATCGTAACGGCTGCCATCAGGACCGCCAGCAGATCGAAGAACTGCTGGGCACGAAACACCAGCCCCATCATTTCCTCAACCACATCGACTGGACGCAGCGATTGAACCGTCGACTCCGGATCCAGGAATCGAGCTTCCAGTAAAGTCGCCTGACGAGGATTTTCGGCAACCGCCAGGATCGCTGTCAACGGAAACGACGAGCGGCTGCCATGAAAGTGAAACGAATCGAGGTTGTTATCGGTCACTTCAGTGAACGACGCAGACATCCCGAGTTGCCCGTGCTGTTCCTGTTCGACATTCTGATGGCCATGGCCAATGCCCTCGATCACCCAGGCAGTTTCCAGGGACACAAAAACAGCGTTGTCGTCCGCCGATCCATTGGCGGCAAGCAAACCAACAACTCGCATCTTGAGCGGCGCCGTACCAACGATATTGAACGGATCCAACGGATCGGTCAGGAGACTATCCTCGGTTTGCAGTTGCAGGCGACGAGCGACACTGGCACCCAGCAGGCAATCGCCCAGCCGTTGCCAGTCCTGGCCACTCGCTAACTCCAGCTGCCGAAACGCGAAGTAATCCGCCGTCGTTCCCACCACCGGCTGTTGCTGGGCCCGGTGCCCGGCATGCAGTGGGATGGCCCGTGCAGCCAGGCCATCTGCAACCTCGTCCAGCAGTTCCATCTTTAATCGCCCCCGCACGTCCGACTGGAAGTAGAGCGCGTGCAAGACCAGGTCAAAACGGCTGGTTCGTGGCCCGATGACCAGCGGAGTTGCCTCAGCTCGCTGACTCACCTGCTGCTGGAACCGCCAGACCATCACACGGACGCTGACTGGCAGGGCTATTGTTACTCCCAGGCAGAGCGCAATAATGGCCGAGCGATATCGATGAAAGCTGATCGAACGACGGGCCAGCAAGAACAGGCGTGCCATAACTCAGACCCTCGCTGCCAACTGAGACGACAGGTCCAAACGCGATTCCATTCTGTCTGCAACCGCTTCATCATGGGTAACAATGACCAGCGTGGCAGCCAGCTCGCGGCAGCTATCACTTAACAACTCCAGCAGCTGGAATTTGTTTTCCGCGTCGAGGCTGGCTGTCGGTTCATCGGCCAGGACAAGCTGTGGCTCGGCCACCAACGCTCGGATCGCTGCAACTCGTTGTCGCTCTCCATGCGACAGCTTGCCGGGCCGGCGTGACAGCAACGACTGGATACCAACCCGATCGGCAAGTGACTCAATTCGCCTGTCCACGTCAGCCGTCCGAGTCAGGCTGCCATTTATCAAGTACGGCAGCAGGACGTTCTCCTGGACGGTCAGGTAATCGATCAGCTCAAAGTCCTGGAACACCTGGCCAATCGAGCTGGCCCGCATTGCCCGCCGCTGGCGTTCTGACATTTCATCAAGCTGCCACTGGCCGACTCGCAGCTGGCCCTCGCTAGGGCGCAGTATCCCGGCCAACAGGTTCACGAGAGTGGTCTTGCCTGAACCACTGGGACCAACAATGGCCAACTGTTCACCCTGCGACACATTCCAGTCGGCCAGTTGCAACTGGAAAGTACTGTCCGGATACATGTAGGAAAGATTGCTGGCCTGGATCATTCCCGCATTGTAACGCAACCTCGGCCAGGCCGTTCGCTGCTGTTCTGCAGGCCAAGATGCTCGGCTTTCCAGTGGCCTGTGCTAAAATACGGACCGTTGCCAACCCACAATCGAATCAGTGAATACCATGCGCGCCATCATCACAATTAGCTGCCTATTGCTCTCACTAGCTTGTATTCCGGTCGGCGATATCGCTGCTGAAGAGGTGACGCCGAGTATCTCGGTTACGCATGGACCGATCAACGGCGTGCTGATCCAGCGGGACAGCAATCGGCTCGCCGTTTACGGAGTACCGGCAGACGCCGATCCGGCTGTGGAACGGGTGTTGCTCACACATCATCGCCGGGACGTTGTCTGGGCCGCTCGACGAGCAGTCGGCAACGGTGCCAGCGCCGTTGCACCCGAATCAGAGCAGGACCTGATCGCCGATCCGGGTGCATTCTGGTCTGCCTTCACCGCCAATCGATTTCACGACTATGACCAGCAGTCGACTCGGATCCTGGGCTCACCGCTCGATGTCGACCTCTGGGTCAAACAGGGCAGCACGGTCAGCTGGCGCGACCTGACTTTCCTCGTTCTCGAAACACCTGGTTATACTCGTGGCAGCGTGACTTATCTGACGGACGTGGACGGCAAGAAGATCGCCTTCACCGGCGACTTGATCTACGGCGACGGACAGCTGGTAGACCTGTTCAGCTTTCAGGATGCCATTCCCGATGCCCAGGTGCGTGGATACCACGGCTACGGCGGCCGGCTGTCACAGCTGATCGAGAGCCTGGAGCTGGTTGCCTCGCACCAGCCGGACATCCTGGTGCCGGCCCGTGGCCCAGTGATTACTGATCCGGCAGCAGCGATCAACAAATTGATCCTGCGAGTCAAGGCACTCTATCGAAGTTATCTCTCAACCAATGCCCTGCACTGGTACTTCAAGCGTGAACGGATGCAGATCTGTGCCGACCGCATCCTGGAAAAAGGCTTCCCGGTCACGCTGATGGAATATTCCCACTACCAGGACACGCCCGAGTGGATCTGGGTCAACTCGACCAGCCGCCTGCTGATCTCCGATTCCGGTCGAGGCTTCCTGCTCGATTGTGGCAATCAGCGAGTTATCGATGGTATCGACCAGTTGATCGAATCGGGCATGATCAGCGGTGTCGACGGAATCTTCGTGACACACTTTCACGATGACCACACCGACATGGTTGAGGCAGCATCCAGGAAATACAAGTGCCCGGTCTATGCCACCCAGGAGTACGCCGACATCCTGGTCAATCCGGCGGCCTTCCACATGCCGGCGATGACTTCCAATGCGATCACCAATCTCAAGTCGGTACGCAACGGTCAGTCGATGCGATGGAAGGAATACCAGCTGACATTCCACTTCTATCCTGGCCAGACGATCTACCATGGCGGCCTGCTGGTGCGGCGGCCCGACGAAAAGCCGGTCTTCTTTATCGGTGATGCTTTTTCGCCGTCGGGCGTGGACGACTATTGCGTCCTCAATCGCAACCTGGTGGGTGAGGATCAGGGTTATTTGTTGTGCCTGAAGAAGCTGCAGCGAATGCGTCAGGACTACTGGATCATCAACCAGCACATTCCGCACGTGTTCCGCTTTAACGATGACGAGATGCTGTACTTGATCAGCCGCTACCGTGCACGCCGCAACATGCTGAAGGAACTGTTTCCCTGGGACAATCCAAATTACGGGATCGATGAGCAGTGGGCTGTCGGCTATCCGTATGGAAGCACAGTCGAGCCAGGTAGCACGACGGAAATCCAGGTGCGGATCACAAATCACTCGCCTCGTCGTCGGAAATTCGAAGTCACGCCGCACATGCCCGAGGGAATGCAGCTGCTGTCTTCCAGTAAGAGCGTTACTCTTGCGGCAGGAGCATCAGGTGCGGTAACCCTTCGCATCCAGGTTAACAGCCAAAGCGGCACTCACCTGGTCACCGCGGACGTTCATTCAGACGGCATGCATTTCAATCGCTGGGTGGAAGCGATGGTCACCGTCCCCTAGCGGTCAGCGGTGGACTCGGCAGGCAGATAACAGCCAATGGACGGAGATGGCAAGACAGGGAGCAGGGGGGAGCCAGTGACCAGCTATTTCCGCTCACTCCTGATCTTGGCCCTACTGCTGGCGCCCTGGGCAGCCAGGCCTGTATCTGCACACCCGATTTCACTTCCCAGCGCCATAGTCGATGTCCATCCGGACCATATCCGGGTGGAAGTTGAAGTGATGCTGGAAGACCTGGTGCTGTTTTACAAGATCGAAGCGGGCAAGGACTTTTACTTTCCATCCGCCAATCTGCGGCAGGCTGCGGAGAGTCATCAACAGTTCATCCTTGATGGCATCCAGCTGGTGGATGATGAGGGCCAGCGACTGAAGAGTCTGCATGACAAGCTGGATCTGACGGGTATTCCGGAGCGGGGCGTGCTGCAATCTGAATTGAAGGCGCGCGTCGTCCGTTACCATCTGCGCTGTGCACTTGACCATCCTCTCACGCTGATCACCGTTGCCCAACAACTTGGCGGAGCCACACCGGTCTTGCCAGCTCAGCTGGACCTTGTGGTCTTGCAAGAGGGCGTGTTGATTGATCGTTCCCGTCAGATCCCGGCAGCCCGACCGGTGAGTTACCAAATCGACTGGAAGAATCCGCCACGGCGGACGATGACGCTGGCCCAGTACCGCGAGCAACGCCAGCAACAATTCCGCCAGCGACTCGGCATCACCAGTTACAGTGGCCTCTATTCGTTCATTTACATCACGCCGCGCGAGGTTCGCCATGAGATCCTTGTGCCGCTGCTGACACTTGAGTCCTGGCTTAAGGTACCGCGGGCTGACCCGGAATTCGTGACTGTCGAGGAACAACAGGCTGTCCGTGATCGGATCGCCGATTACTTCCTGGATCGAAACCCGGTCGTAATTAACGGGCAGACCAGCAGCGCACGATTAACCCGACTGAACTTCTTCGGACTCGACATCCGCGACTTTGCACTCAACGCCCCGGCTCGCACAGTCAGTATCTACCAGGCTCGCGTCGGTATTATCCTCAGCTATCGAACAAAGACAACTCCCCGCCAGGTCGACTTTCATTGGGAGTCCTTCAACCCCTACGCCACCTTCCTGCAATCAACCCTGCTGGCATTTGACCGACCCAGCCAGGAGCACCTGTTTGTCAAGGATCGCAACCAGCTCAACTGGCGTACCGGCAAGGATGCTGTTCCGGACATCGACATTCGGCCCATCACCAATGGCATAAGCAAGGGCCGTGTGATCCGACCGGATGCGAAGAGAGCGTCGGCAATCAGCACTGCCCTGCTGCGGAATGTCTATCAGAGCTTTCAGCAAACAGGGGACGCCGGTGTTTACGATGCTATGGCGACCAGCGTCGAGGGTCCGCTCTTGAGACAGTTATTCCTGCAGACCAAGCGGTCCTTGCTGGTGGCAGAACAGGGCGGCGCGATTGCTCGCGTCAAGAACGTTGCCCCGGCCGTTGGCAAACTCCAGCAGGCCGAACGCGGATCATTCCAGTACCTGGCAACATGGCGGGTGACGGGCATGGTCGAGCACTGGGGCCACATCCACGAGCGGGAAAACCAGTACCAGGCGGTGCTGACGATCAAGGCCGCAGACGATGGTTGGAGACTTTCGGCCTATCAGCTCGTCGATCAGAAGTCGTTGCGGAGCGAAACGACTATCCGGGGGTACGATGCCGACCAACCCTAGGAATCGCCGCTCACGATCGGCTTTCGATTGCAGGGAGTGGGCGATGGGATACGATAAGGATTGACACCACACCACGGAATCTTCTTCAAGAGACTCCATGAAAGCAGCACGTATTATCCTGGCAACGGCAGTTGGCCTTCTGCTTGCCATACCGGCATCGCTCGGCGCCGCCGAGCCGGTTGACTTTCACCGCCAGATTCGGCCACTGCTGTCCAGCTACTGTTTCCAGTGCCACGGACCGGACGCCAAAGCACGACAGGCGGACTTGCGACTGGACCGAGAACAGGACCTGTTCTCGGACGAGCAGCGGCGGATCATTGTGCGCGGCAAGCCAAGTCAGAGCCAGTTGATCCATCGGATCACATCCACAGACCCAGATGTCCGCATGCCGCCAGCGGATAGCGACAAGACGCTGAGCCGTGAAGACCAGGCACTGCTAACTCGATGGATTCGCCAGGGAGCCGATTTTTCTCGCCACTGGTCGCTGGTACCACCGACTGCGGCAAAGCCTCCCGCCATCCGAAACAAGAGCTGGCCTCGCAACGAGATCGACAACTTCATCCTGGCCCGCCTGGAGAAAGAGAAGATCGCTCCCTCGGCCGCAGCCGGACCTGAGACCCTGGCTCGTCGGCTCTACCTCGACCTGACCGGTCTACCGCCGACGCTCGAGCAACTCGACGCCTTCCTTTCAGACTCATCTGAATTCCGCTACCCGCAACTGGTGGACAGGTTGCTGGACGCCGACCAGTTTGGCGAGCACATGGCCTGGCACTGGCTGGCAGCAGCCCGCTACAGCGACACCAATGGATACCAGGGCGACCGCACGCGGACGATGTCGTTCTGGCGAGACTGGGTCATCGAGGCCTTCAATGACAACATGCCTTTTGACAAGTTCACCGTTGACCAGCTGGCAGGCGACTTGCTGGAAAACCCAAGCTTGGATCAGCTGGTCGCCAGCGGATTCAACCGCAACCACCCGCTCAATGGCGAGGGTGGGCGGATCCCCGAGGAGAATCGGGTGGAGTATGTCTTTGACCGCACCGAAACCACCTCCACGGTCTGGATGGGACTGACTGTTGGCTGTGCCCGCTGCCATGACCACAAGTTCGATCCTGTCAGCCAGCGCGAGTACTATCAGCTCTATTCCTACTTCAACCACATCGAAGAATCTGGCAGCGTCGACGCCGGCGGCAATGCCAAGCCGGTGATAAATGTACCCACGCTGGAACAACGTCAGCGGATCAAGCAACTGGACGGGGAGATTGTCGAGCAGGAGTCGATACAAGGACGTTCGTACAGCGAGCTCGCCGAGTCGCGTGCCGAGTGGATCCGTCGCCTGCAAGGCGAACTGACAGACAAGGATCGGATATCAGGCTGGCAGATCCTGCATCCGGATGCGGCCACGACAAGTGGCGGCGCGGCGGTCAATGTGGAGCCCAGCGGGGCGGTCTTTGTATCCGGGACATTTCCCCAGCGAGATGACTACACCGTCACCATCAAGCCGGCAGCGGAGTTGCTGGCGGCGATTCGACTTGAAGCGTTGACAAGCCGGGGGCTGAAATACCAGGGACCCGGCCGCAAGGCCAACTTTGTGCTGACCAGTTTTGAAGCCAGTCTCACGCCGCCCGGCGGAGAGCCGATGCAGTTGAAATTCAGCCGGACTGTCGCCGACTTCAACCAGGATGACCTCAACGTATCCTCGGCACTCGATCCATCGGCCGAACAGGGCTGGGGAGTCTGGGAAGGCGAGATTAATACGGCCCAGAACCGCAAGGCAGTTTTCTATCTGGAATCTCCGCTGCAGGTCGTCGCCGGTAGTACCCTGACAATTATCCTCAGGCAGCAGTCCAAGCACGACGACCATCTGCTGGGATATTTCCGACTTTCCGCCGGCTCGGATTCAGAGTTCGGCCTCGAGACTCCCCTCGCTCCACCGGCCAGTATTGTCGAGATCCTGCGTCAGCCTGTATCAACATGGAATGAGCAGCAGGCTGATGATCTATCGAAATACCACCGGCAGCAGACTCAGCAGTACCGTGAGGCCGCACGGCAGATCACCCTGCGCCGCGCTGAGCTTGATCGTTTGAGCGACAAGTATGCCACGACCATGGTAATGCGTGACCGGAAAAATCCGCGCGAAACCTACATGCTGACCATGGGGCGTTACGACGCTCTCCGCAAGGACGAGGGTTTGATCCATCCCGACGTGCCCGCCAGTCTACCGCCACTTGCTGACGACGCGCCCGCGAACCGGCTGGCCCTGGCCCGCTGGCTGGTCTCTGGCGATCACCCGCTGACGGCACGAGTGGCTGTCAACAGAATCTGGCAAGCGTTCTTCGGCGCGGGCCTGGTCCGTACCAGCGAGGACTTCGGATCCCAGGGTGAGTTGCCGAGCCACCCTGCCCTGCTCGACTGGCTTGCCACCCGTTACATGGAGCATGGCTGGGATACCAAACAGCTGATTCGACTGATACTCAATAGCGCCTGCTACCGGCAACAGTCGCACAGCCGGGCCGAGTTGGTCGAGCGTGACCCGTACAACCGTTTGCTGGCGCGAGCTCCCCGATACCGGCTGCCATCCCATGTCATACGTGACCAGGCACTGTCGCTCTCCGGCCTGCTGAATCCGGCCATCGGCGGCCCCTCGGTCAAGCCTTACCAGCCGGCAGGACTGTGGGCTGACTTTAGCTTTGGGAAAATCACCTACAGCGCCGATAGCGGAGAGAAACTTTATCGACGCAGCCTCTACACCTTCTGGCGGCGTTCACTGGGACCGCCAAACATGTTTGATGAGGCCGATCGAAAGCTCTGCAGCGTGCGAGCCAGTCGGACCAACACACCGCTGCATGCGCTCACGCTGCTCAATGATGTGACCTTTATAGAAGCGTCGCGGGTTTTCGCCGAGCGAGTGATGCAGCAGCATCCGCAGGCGGACAGACGACTGGCGACAGCATTCCGGATGGCAACCAGCAGGGCGCCATCCAAAGCAGAGATGGAACTGCTGGATCGCGCCCTCCAGCGGGCGCTGCTGTATTACCGTGAGAATGCCGACGACGCCATTGCCTATGTAGGAATTGGTGAACGACCTGTTGCCGAGGGGCTTGATCCTGCTGAACTGGCCGCTTATGGCAACGTGTTGAATATCATCCTGAACACAGACGAGGCCCTGACGCGCGAGTAGCTGCCAGCCGGCAACAATTCGCTGGAGACGAGACCGATGGATCCACGCCAAGAACACGATCAGCTGATCACACGTCGTCACTTTTTTGGACGCAGCAGCAGCGGTATCGGTACCGCCGCGCTGGCGTCGATGCTGGGCCAGGGACTGGCGGCTGGCGACGACAGCCAAGCGGGACTGCCCGGCCTGCCCCACTTTGCGGCCAAGGCAAAACGCGTGATCTACCTTTTCCAGAACGGAGCTCCCACACAGGTCGATACATTCGATTACAAACCGGACCTGGAGAAGCTGCGCGGCACGGATCTGCCAGCTTCCGTTCAGGGTGGCCAGCGGCTGACCACAATGACCCAGGGTAAATCGCAAAAGGTGCTGCCGAGTATCGCCAAATTTCAGCAGCGGGGTGAAAGTGGCCAGTGGATTAGTGACTTGCTGCCACACACCGCCTCAATCGCAGACGATATCTGTATCGTTCGCAGCATGTACACCGAGGCGATTAACCATGCTCCGGCCATCACCTTCCTGTTAACCGGTTCAGAAATGCCTGGCCGACCGAGCTTTGGCAGCTGGCTCTCCTACGGCCTGGGAAGTGAGAGCAACGAGTTGCCGACGTTCTGCGTGATGACCTCACGTGACAAAGAAGCGTCCTGCGGCCAGATTTTTTACGACTGGTACTGGGGCAGCGGCTTCTTGCCTACCCGTCACCAGGGAGTGAAGTTTCGGGGCAGCGGCGATCCCGTGCTGTATCTCTCCAACCCAGCCGGATTGAAACGGACACTCCGAGCCGGATTACTGGATGACCTGGCGGGCCTCAACCAGCTCAAGTACCAGCAAGTGGCGGACCCGGAAATCCTGACCCGGATCGCCCAGTACGAAATGGCCTACAAGATGCAGGCGTCGGTGCCAGAGCTAACGGACATCACGACCGAGCCACAGCATGTGCTGGACGACTATGGACCCGACGTGACACGACGTGGCTCCTTCGCTCACAACTGCCTGCTCGCCAGGCGGCTGGCGGAAAAGGGGGTACGGTTTATCCAGCTGATGCATGCCGGCTGGGATCAACATGGCAACCTGCCAACCCAACTGGCGGTCCAGTGCCGCGATACCGATCAGCCTTCTGCTGCTCTGGTCAAGGATCTCAAGCAGCGTGGCTTGCTGGACGAGACGCTCGTCATCTGGGGCGGGGAATTCGGTCGCACCGTCTTCTGCCAGGGCGACATGAACAACAAGAAAGCCCACGGCCGTGATCATCATCCCCGCAATTACTGTATCTGGATGGCGGGGGGCGGCATCAAGGGTGGCTCCAGCTATGGTGCCTCCGACGATTTCAGCTACAACGTCGCCGAAAACGGCGTCCATGTTCACGACCTGCAGGCGACCAGCATGCACCTGCTTGGCATCGACCACCAGCGGCTGACCTACAAGTTCCAGGGCCGCGACTTCCGCCTTACTGATGTCCACGGCAGGGTCGTGCAGGACCTGATTTCCTAGAAGAAAGTGATCCTCACTTTTTCTGATTGAACCAGGTCCAGCCCCTTGGCATCCAGCCGACCCTCAATCTTCCAGGACAGGTCACGGTCGCGGCCAGTCAGCATTTCTATGCCCATTTCCATCATCTTACCGAGCGGGGAAGCTGCAGCCTGCACGTTTTTCGCAGAGGGTGCGGCGATTTCAAATTCGTAAGTCTGTTCAAATCCCGCCTCATAGTCTCGGGCCGATTCCAGCACCTCTTCATCGCGGTAAAACTCCCGGTTCCTGGTCTTCGTCCCTTCCTTGGTTTTCTCCTCAATACGCTCTCTGCCAATCAAAGTGACAATCAGGCGATTTCCTTCAATCGGCTTTCGACATGTCAATTCGACGGTACCGGAAAACGTGCCGTCCGGGGCAACTTGATGCTCGTTCAGACGCAGCACCAGCGAACCCTTCATAGCGCGGAGAACAAAAAATGCCACCAGCGCAATGATGACAACAGAGATCACGGCAATGGCAATAATCGTGCTGGCGTGGTCACCCATAGCTCATCCTCGCAATTGTAATCCTGGCTCACTTTCTGTCCGATCAATATTACGCGGAAGACCGATATTTCACAAAGTGCAATACGAACGGACCAGCACGCGAGCTGGAACGCACGCCCTTGCCAGAGAAAAGATGCTAGACTGGTTTCTGCTTCCAATCGTCCGTCCATTGCCAGGGATGTTTCATGTACAAGTCTCTCAAGCTGGCGGTTCTGCTTGCTGTTTCACTGGTCATGCTGGCTTCCTCGGCCGATGCCGATGGTCTCTTCCTGAAACTGCCTGAGGACGGCACCAAGGTCAGCTACAGTGTTAAGATCAGCGGCGAGAATCCGCCGCCGGCCGGTTTCAAGATGGCCCTGACGATCAGCTCCGTTGGCAAGGTCCAGCACGAGGGCAAGGCCTGCCGCTGGATCGAGGTCGCTTTCCTGACGGAAGTTGGAGAGATGCGTCGGGACAAATTTCACAAGCTGCTGATTCCTGAGGCGCAACTCAAGAAGGGTGGCAATCCGATTGGTCATCTGGTCAAGGCGTATCGCAAACAGGGTGATGGTCCAGCCGTGGAAGACAAGCAAGCCGCTTCAGCTCGTGGTGGCCCCTTGCCCGTCCTGCTCGGTAGCCCCGTCAAGGATGCCAAGAAACTCGAGGTTACCACGCTGGAGACCGGTCTCGGCACGTTGGAAACGACTGGCTTCAAAGGGACGGCTGTTTACACAGAAGCTGCAACGGAAGGTGACGGTGACGACTACCAGGACGAATTCAAACTCAAAATGGATACTGAGTTCCGTACCCACGACAAAGTGCCATTTGGTGTCGCACAGGCTGTATTGGCATTCAAAGTGGATACAGGAAATCGCAAGAAGACCGGAGTCTTGACCTTCACGGTGGACAAGGTCTCCACGGGAGCGACCTCGGCCCTTCCTGACTCAAAATAGCACGTCCAGACGCGCCGGCTACACAATGGCTATTGATGACCAAATGAACGCCTCACAACTCACCACGACAGACCGGCTGAGTCCGCAGGTGGCGGCAGCTCTGGCCAACCCCGACCCCGTCTTCCAGGCTCGGCTGGATCTGCTGGCAGCCCTGCGATGGGCGCAACTGGAGGGACTCAGCGAGGGAGTCTGCAACCACTTCAGCGTGCTGGTACCTGGCACGACAGACCGCTTCCTGCTCAACCCCCAGGGTCTGCACTGGTCGGAATTGACGCTCAAGGACCTGTTGGTCGTCGATCCGGAAGGGAACCTGGTCGAAGGGGAACACCCGGTAGAACCGAGTGCCTTCTTTATTCACTCACGGATCCATCTCTCCTGCCCAAACGCCATCTGCGTGATGCACACGCACATGCCCTATACCACGGCGATCAGCTGCAGCGAGGGTGGGACGGTCGAGTGGTGCAGCCAGAACGCACTGCGTTATTACGACCGTATCGCCTATGACCGGACCTACAACGGTTTGGCTTTCGATGCCGCCGAGGGCGATCGACTGGCAGCCATGATGGCAGGCCGTGACATCCTGATGATGGCTAATCATGGCGTCGTCGTCAGCGGTCCTTCGGTAGCCGAGGCATTCGACGATCTTTACTACCTGGAACGAGCCTGCATGATCCAGGTACTGGCTCAATCAACAGGCAAATCACTGTTGGTCATTCCAGATGCAATCTGCGCGGAAACCCAGCAGCAAATCGCCGACGAAAATCAGCAGGCCGGACTGCACATGGAAGCGATCAAGCGAATTCTACTAAGCCGGCATCCAGAGATCCTGGAGAGCTAGGCGATCAACGCTCCTCGCCGGTAATCAGGGTTCTGCCAATCGACCCGCTAAAGTCGCCGTAGGCTCCCTTACCGAGCGTCATCTTCAGCCCGGTGCTACTCAGCCACTTCAACGGCATGTCATGCTTGGTCATGGCGATCCGCTTGCCATCCTGGAAAACAGAAATTGAGTCCTGGGTTACACGAAAGTCGAACTTGATTGGCTTACCTGTCCACTGGATCTGGGCTGCCAGGCAGCCAGGCCGCTGCAGCTTGATGACCGCCCCGTACTCGCGTCGCTGCTGGTCATTGAGAAAGTCGAATTTTGGATTCCATTCATAGGTCCCCTTGGCCGACGTCGACATCATTAAACCCTCGACGATCGGGACCATACCCGTGATCCGTTGCCCGAAGAAATTCGTGACAAGATCCAGTCGGTTTGCTTGCTCTTCATAGGGATGGGTCCGGTCGGCGCGCAGTGCGGGGTGTTTGAACATACGACCCATGCTGTGCCAGCTATCCGTGTCATGCTGGTACCGCCAGAGTTCCGCCCAGGGCCAGACACCTACCATCAGGTCGCCACCATAGATGGCCATCGTCTGGGCTTCCCTGGCATTCTTCGCTACGCCAGGCACACGGGGTGGCCAGTCCTGTTTGCGGACAAGTTGCTTGCCGTCGTACTCGAACAAGTTGCCGGTCGGATACTGGGCCAGGTAGAGGCGATCATAGAAATTCGTCATCGAGTAGACCTGGTAGCTGACCTGGTCATCCGCCTCCAGCAGCATCCGCCAGCGATCCTGCTGAAAGACGTACACGCCACCCTGATTATCGACAGTCAATACCTGATCCTTGTACTGGCCCCAGGCAAACGGAGTTGCCCCCACGTACTTGGCCTCAATGGCAACCGCCTTGCTGACATCGATTTCACCCTCCTGTCCCGGTTTCCAGCGGCAGGCGAGGACGCGCGTGAAGCCACCCTCGTCCGTGCGCTGCCCGTGGTAGAAGAACAGGTGGCCGAGTGCGTAGTAGAAGTTGTAATACCTGCCGACCTCCGGCGGGCTGAGAATCACACGGTCGTCATAAGTGGCCTTGTTGGAAAGGAAACGCAGGACGCCCGCGCCGACTCTCATCACACCGTCGCCACTGTTCACGATGCCACCATCCGTCTCCTTGATCCATTCTCGCTGCTCTGGATTCCAGCGCTGCACACGGTTACTCCTGGCACTGGTCCAGGCACGCAGTTCCTGATTGACACCCATCAGATAGACACCCATGTCCATATCGGGATGCGGCAAGTCCATCGTGCTGTAACGCTGGCGGTGTGCTGGATCCCGCACGAAGAACTGCAGCGTATGACGGTCACTGCGGAAGCGAGTGTTATAGACATCCGCAAATCCAGCCCCAGCGACCAGTGTCCCGTTCGAGTCATGAATCTCAAACAGGCTGCCAAAACTCTGGCCCTGGTCCTCCCCCAGGGAAGACGAAATGAAGAAGATCTTCAGTGGCTCGCGGGCCGGCGACTCGTCTGCAGCGGCCAGCAGGACAAGTACTGTCAGGCCGGCTGCAATCGCTGGCAGAAAATGATCTCGTCGAGTTGTCATGGCCGTCTGATCCTGTTGGGGCAACTGTGGACGTACGCTCAAAGCGACTCCCACTATCGATGATCCAGCCTGGCAACTCAACGGCCCGGTCGGCCTGTTTTCCCCAATTACGAATATCCGTTATCATAGCCTCATGCAGGAACCCGACTCGCTATCACTCCGTTTTCTCAAAGACACCGATCTTGATGGTGGCACCCTCGTACTGGCCTTTTCCGGCTGGATGGATGGCGGGGATGTATCGACCGGAACTGTCCAACGTCTTGTCGATCTGTTCGAGGCGACGCCGCTTGCCGAGATCGATTCCGAGCCGTTCTATATCTACAACTTCCCTGGCTCGATGGAAATCTCCGCTCTATTTCGGCCTCACATCCAAATCGAGGATGGGCTGATAACCAAAGCCGAGATGCCAAGCAACACGTTTTTCTGTCATCCCTCAGCAAGGATTGCTTTGTTCGTCGGCAAGGAACCCAACATGCGTTGGGAGGCGTTCGCCGCAAACATCTTCCACTTTTGCGAGCAGTCGAAGATTAAACGAATCCTGTTCGTGGGGTCCTTCGGTGGCACAGTTCCGCATACCCGCGAGCCACGGCTGTTCGTCACCTGTTCCTCGCCTGAGTTGCTGGCTGAAATGAAGGTCTTTGCCATTGGCGGCACCAGCTACGAGGGCCCCGGCTCATTCAGCAGTTTCCTGATGACAAGAGCAGCTCTGAAGGAGATTGAAATGGTATCCCTGGTGGCCGAGATCCCCAGTTACCTGCAAGGCCGAAATCCACTCTGCATCGAAGCCGTCACTCGGCGGCTGGCAAAGATCCTACAGCTTGAGCTGGATCTGGATTCATTGCGGCCCGAGAGCACCGAGTGGGAAATGCACATTTCCAGCATGGTCGAAGAGAGCGAAGAGCTCTCCGACCAGGTCCGAAAGCTGGAAGAGGAATATGACGACGCCCTGATTGAAGAAGAGTAACGCTGACTTTCACAACGCCTCACACCATCCAGAAAGGTCGTGCCATGCGGATCCTGACCCTGACGAGCCTTGTCGTTGTTTTCTTCGCTACGTCGCTGACTGCCGCCGACTGGACTGGCTTCCGCGGTCCCGCTGGGATGGGAGTCTCCAGCGCAAAGAACGTCCCAATTGAATGGTCCTCCTCGGAGAACATCAAGTGGCATACTGCGCTGCCTGGCCCTGGCGCCTCCACGCCAGTCACGCTGGGCAACAGGGTCTTCATCACCAGCTATTCCGGCTACGGACTGGAAGCGGGACAGGGTCAGCAGGACAAGCTGCAACGCCACCTGCTTTGCCTGGATCGAAAGTCTGGTGAGATCCAGTGGCAGCGGACACTGCAGCCCAAGTTGCCCGAGCACAATTACCAGGGCGAGGGAGCTTATCATGGCTATGCGGCCAGCACGCCGGCCACCGACGGCAAGCACCTCTATCTCTTTTTCGGCAGGTCGGGCGTCTTCTGTTTCGACCTTGATGGCAACCAGGTATGGCAGTCGAGCGTTGGCGAGGGCACCAGCGGCTGGGGATCCGGCTGCTCGCCTGTCTTGCACGGCAGTATGCTGATCGTCAATGCCAGCGTCGAGAGTGGCTCCATCGTGGCACTCGACAAGGCAACCGGGAAACAGCTCTGGCAAACCAAGGGCATTGGTTCGTCCTGGAATACGCCACTGATTGTCAAAAATCGCACAGCCAGCGAACTGGTTGTCAGCATCCAGGGCAAGCTGCTTGGCCTCTCCCCCAGCGACGGGCAGGAACTCTGGCGAGCCGACGGCATTCACCGTTACGTCTGCCCCAGCGTGGTTGCTCACGAGGGCATCATTTACGCAATCGGTGGCGGACACACGTCGCTGGCAGTGCGGACTGGTGGCGAGGGAGATGTGACCGCCTCGCACACACTGTGGCGGCATACCAAGGGCTCCAATGTCTCCTCACCAATCTTTCATGAGGGCCACCTGTACTGGTTTAGTGACAGCGGTGGGTACCTTTGCTGCCAGCAGGCGGACACGGGTGAAACCGTTTACCAGCAGCGATTGGAGCCACGACCTGGTCGCATCTGGTCGTCACCCGTACTGGCCGAGGGCAAGTTATTCGTTGTCTCACAGCACAACGGGACATACGTTACGGCGGCCAGCCCGCAGTTCAAACTGCTGGCACACAATGTTTTTGCCGACGATGACAGCCGTACGAATGCCTCGCCGGCCATGGACGACGGCCAGATCCTCTTGCGAACTGACCGATTCCTCTACTGCATTGGCGAGTAACAGCGGCCAGCAGATCACTTATTCTGCTGCTTGCGGCGTTCGAGAATGCCGTCGAGTTTCTTTTTCTCAGCTGCCAATACGGCCTCTGAGATGACCGCCGGTGTCACCGTGCCCAGGTCGATCGGATCGTCGTCACCCAGGGTCCGCATTTTGATGCCCCGGTACCAGACTGGGTCACCATGATCCTGGAAGAACAGGCTGCCGCCGCGTGCTGCCAGCTCGGCGCCACGCAACTTTAACAGCCGCACGTTGAACGCCCACTTCGGGTCACTGTAATCAAAACTGATCACGATCTTGCCATTCAGCCAGTGCTGAATCACTGAGCCTTTACAGATCACCCGGCCTTGATTCCACTGGCCCACCGGACGCGTGGCGTCATCTGAGGGGGCCATGCAGAAGTACAGCGAGGCGGCGCTGGTACGCGGGTTCTTGCCATCCACATGAACCTTGTTGTCCAGAATCTGGTACTCGTACTGGCCAGGCCGGTAATAGACGCCGCTGTTGCTGCCTTGTGCAACTCGCCACTGAAAACGCAATTCGAAATCGTCTGGCACCTTGCTGGTCTTGTAAGTCAGCGAACCTCCTCGATCGGTCCGTGTGATGGCGTCATCTTTTACTACCCAGTTGCCACTGTGCTGCCAACCATCCAGCGTCTTGCCATCAAACAGCAGCTTGAAGCCTGCTTTCTTTTCGCCCAGCGTGAGTTGGTTTACATTCTCCTCGTCCGCCACAAGGCTCGTTGTCAACCAACCGATGAGGACGAGCGAAAGCAGGCAACGAAGGGTCTTCATAGCAACACTCCTTATCCAGCAATTTCTATTCTGTCGCAGCACTGGCATCCTTGATGCAGAACAGGTGTTTCTCACCACGGATGAAGACACTGTTATGGCTAATAGCGGGCGAGGCGTAACAGTTTTCACCGAGCGGGTTTTCTGCCACGACTTGCAGTTCCTTGCCTGGCCGTACCAGCTTCATTGTGCCGTCATCGGCCAGCAGGTAGCCGAGTCCTCCGGCCGTCATCAAGGAAGCGCTGAAGTGGTTACCAAGTCGAGCCTGCCAGTATCGCTCGCCCGTGCTGGCATCAAAACAATTGGCGGTACCTCGATCGTCAGCAACCAGTAAATGACCATCCAGAACAACCGGCGAAGGCACATAGCAGCGTGCATTGTTGACGTGCCAGGCAACGTGTGAATCGGTCACATCCCCTTTGCCATCCGGCCGGATAGCCATCACGTGGTAAGTCGGAAATCCAGCCGACATGAAAAAGTGCTCGCCATCATAGACCATCGAGGCAACGAATTGCTCCGTCGGACCTTTGATCGTCCAGTGGTGCTTGCCGGTTCGCGGATCAAGGCTGACTACCGACATACTGCCGGACATCACCATCTGGGTACGACCAGCAATCTCGCGAATGATCGGAGTCACATAGCTGCGCGTCTTGTGCTCACGTGGTGTCTTCCAGACAACCTTGCCCGTCTTCTTATCGAGTGCCACGACATACGATTCACCATCATGGTCGCCGTTAATGATCAGCAGGTTTTCAAACAGCACCGGACTGCTGCAGAAGCCGTGAGCACTGACAAAGCTGCCTGGGCGAACTTCCCACTTCTGGTTACCGTCAAAATCGTAAGCCGCCACCACTATCTGGCCTGGGAAAATGAGCCGCTCTGAGCCAACATTCGGAGCAGGTACTTTCTTATCGCCGACTGCCAGGAAGGTCACATAGACAAGTTTCCCGTCGGTGGCTGGCGTCCCCGATGCACGGCTGTTGAGACTATGCTTGGACTCCAGCGGCGACTTCAGTACGTCTCGCTGCCAGAGCTGTTCTCCGCTTGTCCGGTCCAGCGCAACCAGCACGCGTGAGGTCTTGTCCGGCAGGCAGGAGACAAGAAACACATGATCCTGCCAGATGATCGGAGAGGCATGACCAATGCCGCTGATCGGTGTCTTCCAGAGCAGGTTCTTGCCAGTCGTACCGTCCCACTGGGTCGGCACGCTTTCTTCCAGGCTGCTACCATCACCGCGGGGTCCGCGCCAGCCGGGCCAGTTCTCCGCCGAAAGCGGACTCAGCTGGAACAAGGACATTACAAACAGGAACAGCAGGCAGTTGCGAGTCATGGGTCTATCCTGAAAAAGTAACTTGTGCTGGTTCGGACCTGGCTGAATCAGCGAAACGGCTGGACTGGATCTCACCATCAGCCGCACCTCTATGATATCCGATTTCCCTCACTTCCTGCCACAATGTATCCGCCAGTCATTTGCCACCGCTGCAGACAAATGCCATCATGTCAGCATCGTGCAGGTCAGGTTGGATGACCACTGCGCCGTCGATCAAGCCAGAGGAGCTCAAGCAGATGAGCAGACCCAATTCAGTCCGCCGGTCTCGTCGTCGTTTCCTGAAATCAGCCGCAGCAGCAGCCGCTGTGACAGTGGCTGCACCGGCAGTTATTACCCAGGCCAAGGGTGACTGCACGACACTGCTGGGTAACGATGACCACCGTTTCGAAGTCCAGCATGCCTTCCCTCAATTGCCCGCCAAGTACAGCTGGCAGACGACTCACAACGTCGCGGTCGACAAGGCCGGCAACCTCTACGTGATTCATGAAGGCCGCAGGGAATTGAAGGACCATCCTTCGATCTTCGTCTTCAGCCCGGACGGCACCTTTATTCGTGCCTTTGGAAGCCAGTTCCAGGGTGGCGGTCATGGACTGGAAGTACACCAGGAGGGAGGCGAAGAATTCCTCTATGTCTGTGCCTATCAGCACCTCAAGACTCTTGCCAAGTTGACGCTCAAGGGCGAGACAGTCTGGCAGAAGTTTGCGCCGATGAAGTCGGGTGTGTACGCCGAGGGGGAAGATACCACACCTGAAAAAATCTGGGGGCGGAATCGTTTTCTGCCAACAAATTTTGCCTTTCTGCCGGATGGAGATGTGCTGCTTGTCGATGGCTACGGTGCCTACTGCGTGCATCGTTATGACACCAACGGCAACTGGAAAAGTCACTTCGGTGCTCCCGGCCAGGGCAAGGGAACATTCAACCTGCCGCACGGGATCTGGGTCGACAGCCGTGGCACACGGGAACCGACACTGATCGTCTGCGACCGGGCCCACCACAAGGTGCAGATTCTATCGCTGGATGGCAAACACCTGTCCACGCTGGATGGTTTTGGCCTGCCAGCGAATGCCGATACGTGGAATGACCTGGTCGTTATCCCCGAGCTGCATGCACGGGTCACGCTGCTGGACGCTGAAAACAAGGTGGCAGCTCAGCTGGGCGACGACGTCAAGCGAGTTACCACGCAGCAGGGAATTCGAACCGATCCCAGCAGCTGGATTGATGGCAAGTTTGTGCACCCACATGACGCCTGTTTTGCTGCCGATGGAAGTATCTTCGTTGCCGAGTGGGTGGGAAGCGGACGCATCTCCCGACTCAAACGACTGTAGCCCTGGTCTCCAAACGACCGCGATTGACGTGCCGCCTGCACTGCAGCACCGATTCGTACGGTCCGGAACCATCGAGGTTGTAAACCATGAACCGGGATCTGACGATCGGCTGTCCGCAGTGCAATACACAACTTGTCCTGCCCAGTAGCGACTTCCTCGGCAAGCAGGTCTCCTGCCCGCGATGCCAGCAGGAGTTTCTCGCCGAGTCGTCGCCGCCGACTCCCAGCATGCCAACACCGGCCGCCAGCGACTCACCCTTCGCCATCAATACGTCGGCGACACATTCCAGAACAACGACCAACACAGTTCGAACTGAACGCTCGAGCGGAGGTGGCAAGCGGCCACTCATTCTTGCCGCAGCCGCTCTAGGTATCGTGCTGCTGGCAGGGTTGTCATGGACGCTGCTAATAGGAAGCGGGGCGGGTAGAGCAGCCGATGACCTCAACTATATGGCAGACGACACCGACCTGTTTTTACGCATCCAAGTCGCCGAGATCCTCGAATCGCCCTTGCTGACAAGGCTCCTGGGTGAACACCCCGCCTTCCAAGCGGTCATCACCGCCATCGATTCAGAGAGCGGACTCACTGCAACCAATATCGATAGCGTCGCGATCGGCATGGTCGGTGTTGCCGGACTGGTCAGCAGCGGCAGCGGCATGCCCTCGGTCGGCATGCCCGCGACGATCGTTGTACGACTGAGGGAACCTGTCGATCTGGAAAAGTTAATTCGGCAGTTTGCCATGCAACAGGGAATTGGATCAGCCCCACAAAAATCAAGCCTCCAAGGCAACGACTACTACAAGCTCTCCAGTCCAGGTGGAATCAGCCTGGGCTTGTGCGTCATCAATGAGACGACGTTCGTGGCCGGTCCGTCAGCCACAGTTGAAACTGTCATTCGACGCGGCAACAGTAAGGCTGTTCGTCGTTTCGATTTTATCGACGCCACATCCCAGCTTCTGATCGGTATCGCTCCGCTGAACAGATCGGTCTTTGACGAGTTGATCGAGGCAGCCACAGCGCAGGGGTCGCCGACCATAACCAAAGCCTCAGAAATTGCCCGCGGCAAGATCACCGCAGCTGCCTGGGGACTCAGTGTTCGTGACAGTGTCGACTTTCAGGCCCTCTTCCAATTCACTTCGGCCGATGATTCAGCCCGGTTTACTCCCGCGATCAAGAAGAGCTTTGCGGAGTTGAATCAACAGTTTTCGAGCTTGGCCAACGCAGCAGAAGGTGACCAGGCCAGGGCCGTCGATCTACTAATCAGATTGCTGACTGACATCTCTGTCGGCCGAAGTGGCACAACCACTCGCGTCGACATCTCGATCTCCAAGACCACCATCGATCTGCTGATCGCTGTCGCGGATGGAGTCGCAATTCCTGATCCGGGTTCTTTCTTCGCTACGGATAGTGCCTCCGCAACGATGAATGACGAACCAGCCGAACTGGGGGGAGGCAATACCAAGCTGATCCTGACGGGAGTGAATGAGGAGTCACTGTCCAAGATTGTCAGCATGTTCGAAGATCCGGAATTCATCGTGATGGAATACCTCGACCGCTGGCTGACCAGCAATGTTGCTCCGGCCGTCACGGTTGGCGCCACGATTGATGGAGAGGAGGCCACCATCGTGATCATCGGCCTCGACGATTTCTCGGCATTCGCAGACAAGATCGACTTCGGGGAAGTGACCCTTGTTGATAAGGCGAACACCACGGTGTTCGTCACCTGGGATGGTCCAGAACCCTGACCGAGAGAATCCGCTGCTGGACGCCAGCGGTGGGATTCCTAACCTCGGATTATGTCCCACGCGGCGACAAGAGCCTGATAACAAGCCTCTCCGCTCGTTTGGCGCAGCTTGCGTCTCATACTGTCGAATTCCCCCTTTTTATGCCGATAAATACTAGGGGAAAGGCACTCCAGATTCTTCGACATATCCCGCCGACAGTTGCCGATACAACTGCCTGCCGAGTTAAGTCGCTCGATACCCGGCTGGCAACCAGGCCCGAGTCAAGCAACAAGCTGCAGTGGCAACGCTACTCTGTTCCCGATATCATTAATGACTGGTCGCAACAAGACACCGCTCAACTCTGAGAATCTTCACATGCTTACTATCCGCGGTTCCAAGACGACACTCTGCGACGGACTCAGCCGCCGGAATTTTCTGCAGATCGGATCGCTCGCTCTCGGTGGTCTCAGCCTGCCGCAATTGTTGACCGCTGAAGCCCAGGCCGGCATCAGGAATTCTCGCAAAGCTGTGATCATGATCTACCTGGTTGGTGCTCCTCCCCACCAGGACATGTATGACCTCAAGATGGATGCTCCCGCGGAGATCCGCGGCGAATTTCAACCGATCAGTACCAGTGTCCCGGGAATCCAGGTTTCCGAGTATATGCCGGGGATCGCCCGGATCATGGACAAGTGCGTGCCACTGCGCAGCGTCCATGGGTCTCCCAGCGGATCTCACGATTCCTTCATCTGTTACACCGGCCGCGCCAAGCGAAATGAGCCGACCTCGGGCTGGCCTTCGATGGGCTCCATGATCTCACGGCTGCGTGGACCTGCATCACCCGACGTACCACCCTTTGTCGGACTCGCGCCGGATGCAGGACATCCGCCCTACGGATCACCAGGTCTGCCAGGTTTTCTTGGCGTTCGCGATGCAGCCTTTCGGCCCTCAGGCCCGGCCAGCAAGGACATGGTGCTCAACGGCATCACAGCAGAGCGACTCAATGACCGGGCATCGCTGCTAACTGGCTTCGACGCCTTTCGTAGAAAGCTCGACCAGGAGAAGATCTACCAGGGACTCGACCAGGTCACACAACAGGCACTTGGCATTCTCACCTCCAGCCGGCTGGCAGATGCGCTCGATGTTTCCAAGGAGCCCGAGTCGGTAAGAAGCAAATATGGCAAGGGCAATCCAGATCGCTATGGCGATGGCGCCCCACGGAATCTTGAACATTTCCTGCTGGCCCGTCGACTTGTGGAAGCTGGTGCTCGCGTCGTCACTCTCAACTTCGGCCGTTGGGATTTCCACTCGAACAATCATAGCGAGCTCAAGAACACGCACCTTCCCTGGTTCGACCAGGGACTCTCCGCCCTGATCGAAGATTTGCATGATCGTGGCATGGCTGATGACGTCTCCGTGGTAGCCTGGGGAGAATTCGGCCGTACGCCCACGATCAACAAGAATGCGGGCCGCGACCACTGGCCCCAGGTCGGTGGTGGACTCGTGGCAGGCGGGGGGCTGCGAACCGGCCAGGTGATCGGCTCGACCGATCGAATGGGAGCGGAAGTTGCCAGTCGCCCAGTCCATTTTGGCGAGGTTCATGCCACGCTCTATCACGCCATGGGTATCGATGCCAACAATACCACCGTGCCCGACTTGACTGGCAGGCCGCAGTACCTGGTCGATGGTCATCAGCCGATGCGTGAGCTGATCTAGGCAACCCGTTTTCAGGGAATAACATGCCCTTCCTGAATTCACTCTCCAGCCTCTGTTTCTTGATACTGGCAGGCCAGCTGGCCCTCCCGGCCGCGGCCGAGAATCCAGCCAGCATTGCAATCGGCACAGACAAGCAACTGCTGGTTGATGACTTTGCGATCAACCAGCTCAGCGGCATTCAGCGACAGCTCGGAACGGTCACCCGCATGAACGCGGGAAAGCCGATTTTCACGGAAGGCCAGTTCTACGGCAGCGTGCTCCATGACCAGGGCCGTTTCAAGATGTGGTGGCGAAAGCACGGCCGGCAGGGCTTCGGCTATGCCGAATCGACTGACGGTATCCACTTCGAAAAGATCGACGATGTGACCGGAATCAACTTTGCCGGCGATTACTCTCTGTCCGTCATGATCGACCCACACGAACAGGATCCAGCCCACCGCTACAAGGCCGCCTACGACGCGCCGGGAATGGCTGCCGGACTCGCCTATTCAGCGGACGGTAAAAAATGGACCACCTATAACGACGGTCAACCAGTCACACATCGCGCGGCAGATACGTACAACCAAATCAGCTGGGACGAAGCGGCTCAGACCTACCGACTATTCACTCGTACAGATTTTGGCACACCTGGGGGAGGTGGCGAGGTTCGTGGGACGCGGAGCATGACAAATCCCGACCCCAGGCAGAACCCGACTGACTGGAAGCTGGTCCGCAACTGGATCTTCAATCGCGAGGGACCCGAGGAGGTCAATCGAAGGCAAATCTATGCTGTCGCCGACTGGATCTACGAGGGGGTCCACTTTGGCCTGATGAGTGTCTATGAGTGGCCGGGGGATACCAGCGAGGGGCCGACCGACCTGGTCAAACGCCACGAGCGGGACGTGATGAACTATTATCTTGCCACCAGTCGCAATGGCGATGATTGGGACTTGAGCTGGATCTACTCCGGCCAGCCCCTGCTGCCTCGTGGACCGGACGGCAGCTTCGATAAGGACCTGGTCCTGCCGTCATCTAGCGTTGTCACCTATCGCGATCGTCACTGGCTCTATTACTCCGGAGCTAACGAACGACACGGCACTCCTGAGGTCGTCTTCCCGCGGGAATCGGCTATCGGAGTTGCTACACTGCCGCTCGATCGCTTTGTCGGCCTGGCAGCCAGCGGCGATAAGGTCGGCACGATTGTGACCCGGTCATTCACGCTGACAGGGAGCAGGCTCCAGCTTAATGTCGCAGCAGCGGAGGGATCCTATCGAGTTGAAATTCTTGCTCAGGATGGCCAGCCGATTGAGGGACTGAGTGGAAGGGCAGCCCGGATCTATCGCGGCCTGGATCAACTTCGCCATCAACCTCGCTGGAAAGGAAGCACGCTGAAACAGCTTGAGGGACAGGTCGTACGCCTGCGATTCACACTCCACGGCGCCACACTCTACAGCTTCCAGGTTCTGCCATAGTTCAGGGCAGTCTCACTCTCACTTCCGACGCGAGACCAGCTCAAGCATCTTCGTGCCCAGCGCATCGCCAATCAGGAAATAGCTTTCGGCATTACCGAACCAATGGTGACCATGGCCCACGTTCGGTGATTCCTCGGCCGGCCGCGCGAATGCCGCGGTTGCAGCGAAGGCCACATTACCCTTTAACTCCGGCCGCACTGCAGCCGCTGCCTGGGCACGACGGAGTGCCAGCATGTTCTCGCTAACATTGTCGCCACCGTTACCCAATTCCCCAATCACAACAGGTAGCCGGGCCTGGCCCCATGCAGCACGTACATCATTTACCAGGTGGACAAGGTTGTCCTCGTATTGGGCCAGCGCATCCTCATTGAACATGTCATTCCAGCCCTGTTGCCATACGAAGCCACTAATTCGGTACTTTCTCTCCGCCAGGACAGGAAAGTCTTCTGGCAGTCGAACCAGCGCCTCGTTAACTTCGGCCATCATCCTGGTATAGAACTCGCCCGTCTCTCCCCCTGCGCTGGGTGGCCGGAAATCCTTGAACAGGCTTTTCCCTCCCCAGGCGGTCTTGATTAACAACACAGGTTCATCGAAATGGTCACCCAGAAGATGACCAAATTGAAGTTCTGGACCAATGTGATGCTTACCCGGATAGCCGGTATATCCGATCGATAACCCCCCCTGTCTTACGCCCTCCTTGACGCGATACCGGACAAATACGTCCTTGCGTACAACCCACTGTCCCTCGGCATCCATCAGGTGTCCAAACAGCTCTGGCGTCTTGCTCGTCTTGATCACATGCAACAAGGTGCCCTTGCCGCCGTTGTAATACTCGGGATGGTCCAGATCGACGACCCCCTGCCCCTGCATGTTCGATTGACCAGCCAGGACGAAGACCCTGACGGGACTACGGCCAGACGGCTTTGCCGAAACGGGTTCGGCAACAACAGCACACAAGATGACAGGCAAGAAGGCCAAGACCAGGCGAGAGAAGTGGATCATTTTGAAAGCTCGTTGAGCACTTGTGTTTGACAAACTGGACATCCATCATGATAGTCCAGAAACGAATTGCATACTCCATCTCGGCGAAGCACACGAAAACCAGGAAACGTTATGGCTACCTACCTCCCGATAAACAGATCTGTCTCACTCCTGATCCTGCTGACTGCATTTACTACCCTGCCCGCCCAGCCGCCGGAACAATATGACGTCTCACCCGACTCGGTCGTTCAAAAGGACGTTCCACAGGGAGAGGTCAAGGGTCCCTTCCAATTCAATAACAGCTCCATCTTTCCGGGTACAGAACGAGAGTATGGCATCTATGTCCCGGCCCAGTACGACTCTGAAAAACCGACGTGCCTGCTCGTGCTGCAGGATGGTATGAACAAGGCCCGCCAGTGGAAGGCTGCCACCGTGCTGGACAACCTGATCCACAAGGGCCAGGTACCACCAATGATCGGTCTGTTTGTCTCGCCAGGCGTGGTGCCGCCGATAGCAAAGAACTCCCAGCCACGTTTCAATCGCAGCTTTGAATATGACGGGATGGGTGATCGCTACGCTCGATTCCTGATCGAAGAACTGCTGCCCGAGGTTGGCAAGGACTACAACATCTCCAGCGACCCCAATGATCGTATGATCGCTGGCAGCAGCAGCGGAGGTATTGCCGCTTTTACCGTCGCCTGGGAAAGGCCAGACAGCTTCCGCCGCGTCTTTACCGCGGTTGGCACCTACGTCTCGCTGCGGGGTGGTAATGAATATCCTGCCCTGGTGCGCAAGTACGAGGCCAAGCCGATTCGCATATTCCTGCAGGACGGCAGCAAGGACCTTGATATTTATGGCGGCAGCTGGTGGGATTCGAACCAGGCCATGCTGCACTCACTGCAGTTCGCTGGATACGACGTTGGACATGCCTGGGGCGAGGGTGGCCACAATGGCAAACATGCCACCGCTATTTTTCCCGATGTGATGCGATGGCTCTGGCGAGATTATCCGGAACCGATTGGAGTCGTGGCGGGCAAGCAGCGACGGTCCAATATCCTGATTCCGGGCGAGGAGTGGGAGCTGGTCGGCAGCGGTTACCAGTATGCCGAGGGGCCAGCAGTCAACGCCGACGGCGAAGTCTTTTTCTCTGACGTCCCAGCCAGTCGCATCCACAAGATTGACCTGGACGGTAAAGTTTCGGTATTCGCTGAAAACACCGGACGGGCCAACGGACTGATGTTCAGCCCCGAGGGAGACCTTTACGCCTGCCAGGGTGGCAACCGACAGATCGTGCGATTCGATTCAAAGGGAAATGTGCACACCGTCGTTACCGACGTGGACTCCAACGACCTGGTGTTCCTCGGCAGTCATGGCTATTTCAGCGACCCCAAGAACAACCAGGTCTGGCACTTTACCGCTGATGGCAAGAAACAGGTGGTTGCCGAGGGGATCGAATTCCCCAACGGGCTGCATACCACCGCGGATCATGCCTTCCTGCTGGTAAATGATTCGCGAGGACGCTTTACCTACTCCTTCCAGATCCTGCCCGATGGCAGCCTGACGCACCGGCAGGTCTACGGCCATTTGCACCGGGGAGATGCGGACCCCGACTGCTGGGGAGACGGTATGACAATCGACAAGCAAGGCATGACCTATATTGCCACGCGGATCGGCGTCCAGATTCTCGACCAACTGGGCCGTGTTCACTTGATCCTTCAGAAGCCGCAACCGGCCAAGCTGTCGAACGTGGTGTTCGGAGGAGCTGAGTTGAATACGATCTACGCCACGTCCACGGACAAGGTCTACCGTCGCAAGCTCAATGCCACAGGAGTGGTACCGTGGAAAGGCCCTCTGCAGCCGCCTCGACCAGGACTGTGATCGTGCTTGCCTAGCGGGACTGTTTGAGCAGTTCGGCGATCTGCTGGTCAGTTTCCTCGACGGCCGTCTGCGCCTCGTCGATCGGCAGGCCAGGCTTCATGCCAGGGCGCTTGTGCCCAACGTGGCTCAACCAGGCGGCATGCATGATCGCTCGCCGCGACTCGAAACTGGCAAACAACTGCTTGTTGAGGTCTGCGTCCCATCTCAGGCCCAGCCCCTCCACAACGCCGCGGGCAATCACCTGGTGTCCTTCCACGTTGACATGTACCCCGTCAGGTGACATCACAAACTTGGGGTCCTGCTTTCGCTTTTCCAGTGTGTAGTTGACCACCGGTGTGTAAACATCGAGGACCAGGTCGGCCAACCGATGTTGGCTAGCCAGCCAGGCGGCATATTTCTGGATCACGTCATCGTAGCCTTCGTAGATTGCAAACCAGGCGTACTTTTCCGAGCCGGCTGGCAACAGCTTGCCGGCCAGTTTCAGCGGCAATGGATCGAAGGCAGGAGGAGTCAACAGGATCAGCCGCGCGCCGGACTTCTTCACGATCCGTGACAGCTCCCGCATTCCGTCCTGATACTGCTCAAACCGCTGTTCGCTGAACGGATAGTAGATACCATCGTTCATGCCATAACAGGCAAACACCACGTCCGGCTTTGTCTTTGCCAGCGCTCTGGCCAATCGCTCGTGTACGTTGGGGCGCGGAAAAGGATGGTCCGGCTCGGAGAGACCTGTGCATCCCTCGCTAGGTAGCCCCAGATTGATCACCGTGACAGGATCACCCGGCAACTGCAGCCGCAGGTGTGCTTCCACATAGCTGACATAATGACCCGCGGCCGTGATCGAATCACCCAGAAAGAGGACTCGGTCACCCGGGCGGATAATCGGCTTAGCTGACCAGGCTGGAGCGACAGCAGACAGGAACACGGTGAGAGCCAGGCCCCACCCAGGTAAAACTCGTTTCACATCCATCGACTGGCTACTCCTGGAAGAATAAAGGCAGGTCTACTTTTCGGCTGCTGGCAACTGATAACCCTTTGTGTTGACGCGAATGCGATACAAGCTCTGGCCAGCTGTAACGTAGAGCAGGTTGGCATCTTCGCCTCTGCCGAAGCCAACATTGGTCGGCACCTCGGTCTCGAGATAATCTATCTCCTTGCCATCTGCTGCGTAGAAACATATCCCTGGACGGCTTTCAGCTCGAACTGCCACAACCAGGTTTCCCTGGGCATCGCAGACCAGGCCGTCGGGACCATCCTCGGGAGCATAATCGACAAGAGTCTTGCGGAACGTGGCTGTCCCATCCTCGTGCAGATCGTAAGCCATCAATGCCATGTGACCTTTCCGCAACGGTTCCGCCACGGCAACCGGCCCATCCGCTTCCTCGTCCTTGGCAAGTCGTTCGATGGCTGTTGCCCCGTTGTCATTGCTGACCACGTACAGGCTCTTCTGATCGGGCGACACACAGACGCCATTCGGCTTGCCGGCATTCGAGATGATACGAGTGATCGATCCGTCAGGATCCAACCGGTAAACGCCCATCACCGCCTGGTCGATCGCCTCATGCCCCAGGTAACGTGGGTCACTAAAGTAGATGCGACCTTTTTCATCGATGGTAACATCGTTGGGAGAATTGAGTCGCCGTCCTTCGTAGCTGTGGGCAATGATGTAACTCATTCCGGTCTGCATGTCGGTTCGAATCACGCGCCGACCACCATGATCTGCACCCTCACAGATCAGCATATCCCCTTTAGCGTCGAACTTGATGCCGTTGGACATGCCACTCGGTGATCGAAAGATCGTCGTCTTGCCACTGGCAGGATCGAATTTCCAGATGTGGCCAGCGTGAATGGCGCCGGTTTCAAGCACGGCCTGGTGCGAGAAAGTAATGTCGCTGAAGTAAACCATCCCATCAGGAGCGACCGCCACGCCCTCAGTCAGGGTTATGCCCTCAAACAGCTTTTCCAGCTTGGCGTTCTTGGGAACAATCGGTCCCTTCGCCTGGACCTCGCTGGTGGTGATCGCCACCAGAAATAGCAACGGCAGAAGTATGAGTTGGCTGTAGCTTCTCATCAGTGGATCCTCGATGCGGAGTCAACATTTGTTCGAACGACTACCACCGTAGCGGAATTGGCAGCGGCATGCACGCGGCCCCTCCAGTGTCACTCTGTAAGCGACGCAGAACCGGGCTTCGCTGATCTACTGCGTTTTAACAAACCCAGCCCTCGCACTGACTTTGCGCCTCAGCGTCTCTGCGGTTCGCTCTTGTTAGATTCAACCGTCGAGGGCCCGTCCGCAGGCGAAAACCGCGGGCTTGAGCAGTACCAGGAACCCCTGGATTTAGCCTCGGATCACTTCCTGCAGCACGTCGCCACCGATATCGGTTAGGCGTCTGAGGCGGCCCGCATGGAGATAGCGTAACCGTTCATCCTCCAGCCCCATCAGGTCGAGGATGGTGGCATGGACATTTCGGATCGGGATTGGGTCGTCGACTGCCCGCAATCCAAACTCGTCGGTCTCACCCGCCGTCGCTCCACCCTTCACGTTACCGCCCGCCATCCACATCACCAGGCCATACGAATTGTGATCGCGACCTGGCTTGTCGGTCATGCCGCCATTCTTGAACGGTGTACGTCCCATTTCGGATGCCCAGACGACCAGTGTCTCTTCCAGCAAGCCCCGCTGTTTAAGGTCTGTCAGCAGGCCCGCGATCGGCTGATCCACTTCTCTCGAGTGTCTCGCCATGCCACCAGCCACGTCGCTATGATCATCCCAGCTGTGCGAACCAATCTGCACCCCGTGAACCAGCAGCGTGTAGCGCACGCCACTTTCTGCCAGTCGGCGAGCCAGCAGGCACTGGCGCCCAAAGCCGGCGGTGACCGGATCATCCAGTCCATACAGTCGTTCTGTCTGTTCTGTCTCGGCCGAGAGGTCGACAAGTTCCGGCGCTTTCGCCTGCATCCGAAAGGCAAGTTCATAAGCAGCGATCCTCGCTTCCAGTTCACTATCCGTGGCACGATCTTCAAGGTGTTTTCTGTTCAGCGACTGGAGCAGGTCCAGTTCCTGTCGCTGTTGCTGACGCGACAATCCGCGAGGCCTGGCCAGATTCAGGATCGGTGTACCCTGGCTGCGCAACAGCGTTCCCTGGTAGGCGGCCGGCAGGTAGCCATTGCTCCAGACAGCGGCACCATTCACCGGAGCACCACGCGGGTCCTGGATCACCGCGTAGGAGGGCATGTCCTGGTTCTCAGATCCCAGCCCATAGCTGACCCAGGAACCGACCGATGGATGGCCAGGAAACTGGCTGCCGGTTGTCACCGAAAGGGTCGAGGGGCCGTGATTCTGATTGTCTGTCTTGATCCCGTGAATAAAGGCCAGGTCGTCGACGTGCTCTGCGAGATGTGGATACAATTCCGACACGAAACGCCCGGATTCACCATGTTGTTTGAAGCCATACTTGCTGCCGACACAGACGTGGGCAAACGACAGCCGACCTTGCAACTCACCCGATATGTTCGGGATATGTGGCAGCGGTTTGCCATGCAGCTTGTTCAACTCGGGCTTGTACTCAAACGACTCAACCTGGCTGACCCCTCCCTGCATGAACAGGAAGATGCAGCGTTTAGCCTTGCGCGGCAGATGTTGTTGCCGGGCAGTCAGCGGATTGACCGGCAGACCCATCTCGGCTGCCAACTGGTCCGCCATCAAGGCACCCAGCGCCATCGTCCCGATGCCGTTGTAGACGCGACCGAGAAACTCACGTCGCGAATTCATGTCTGCTGCTGTCCCATCCACGATTCGTTTCCTAGTCCACGTAAAGAAATTCGCTGGTGTTATAGAGCACACGGCAGATGCCAACCAAGCCTGTCATGCGGTCATCCTGGCCGTTGACAAAATCCACCATGGATTTCTCTTCATCATCGGTGGGTGCTCGTCCCAGGGCAAGTTGAAATGCCAGTTCTATCTGCTGCCCGGCATCCTCGCCCGCTTCATCTATTACTCGCTGAGCAAAATACTGCGCCTCGTCATTCACAAACTCGCCGTTGTACATCGCCAGTGCCTGCAGCGGTGTCACCGACGTGGCCCGTCTGGGCCGCGACTCGTCACAGACCAGGGCATCGAAGGTCTGCAACAGTGGCATCGTCAATGTACGCTGTTGGTAGATGTAGAGACTTCGGCGGCGACCTTGCGGACCGAATTGCGTGTCCCACTTGCTGTCGGTGTACTTGACCCGTTGGGCAATATCTCCCGGCAGCGGCGGGAAGATTGGTAATCCGTGCTGCTGAGGATTCAAACGGCCACTCACCGCCAGCACACTGTCTCGAATCGCCTCCCCTTCAAGCCGCCGACGGTTAGCTCGCCAGTAGAGTCGATTCTCAGGATCCATCTTCGCTGCAGCTGTATTGTCGACAACCGATTGTTGCCGGTAGGTGCTCGAATTACATATCAACCGGTGCATTGCCTTGACGCTCCACTTGAGTTCGACAAACTGCAGCGCCATCCAGTCCAGCAGCTCCGGATGCGACGGACCTCCACCCAGGAAACCAAAATCGCTTGGCGTGGCCACGATTCCCCCGCCAAAATGCCAGTGCCAGAGTCGATTGACCATCACGCGGGCCGTGAGCGGATTGTCCTTGCTGGCAATCCACTGGGCCAGCGCCATGCGGCGGCTGCGCATCGGCCAACGCTTGAAGGGATCCAGCCGAATTGCGGCAGCGTCCTGGTTGCCGGTAATCGCACTGGGAAATCCCGGCACAACCACCTCGCCAGGATTATCAAACTCACCGCGGATCATGACCCGAGAAGTTGGCACACCGGGTTCATAAGGCGGACCGTAAGAATGCCTCAACGACATGGCTAGTGGCTGCAGTCTCTTGAACTGCTGTTTGATAAATCGTTCTCGATTCGCCAGCAGGTAGTATTCCTGCTTCTCGCGGGCGGAAAGTCGGGTGTCGTCCGGATCATTGGCGGCTGCTTCCAATTGCGAGCGGCCACCGGCATCCGGGTAGACCGCGGTGCTGACGAAACTTCCCTGGCCGCCCACTTCAAGTCCATAGCCTTCGCCGGTCTTGGCAACGGTATAGACCGCCACCAGCGTTCCCTCCCGGTCCTTGAGAATCTCCGATCCAGCGATCGGTGCGGAGAGAAAATCCTCGCTAAAACTCACGGCGGGCCGGGACTGCTGGCCTATCCGACCGACTATCGGCTGCAGGCTCTCGTCCGACTGGACAAGTTGCAGGCCGGCGGCGCGGTCCACCCAGCG
>Ga0209089_10000072_pt1 | contig 90190 bp, 53 predicted proteins | sample ArcticOcean_MG_C_FD_187431 | JGI IMG/M metagenome (GOLD analysis project Ga0209089, IMG submission 187431) | Marine microbial communities from western Arctic Ocean - ArcticOcean_MG_CB2_150 (SPAdes) (version 2) | ecosystem: Environmental > Aquatic > Marine > Oceanic | place: Arctic Ocean: Canada...
ATGTCGGGGTATGCACCGCCTGTGCAGGCAGTTGGACGGTCCACGTCGGCTATGCTGACCTGTTCACCGTCATCCCGGTCGCAAGCGCATCCGGTGGCACGCCGAGCGCGGTATTGACCGTCAATCAGCAGACGACGGTGACAATCACGGTCACGGGCGTCGACCAGTTCGGCAATCCGGTCCCCGTCACCATCACCAACCTGTGGTTCGAAGAGGAAGGCGGCGAATTGAACACCGCCACCCAGATCGATGACACGACGTATGAGGTCTACATGCTCAACGAGGGCATCAACACGATTCACATCGAGGACGGGGTGAAGGGTGAGACCGTCGAAGTCACTGTCGGAGGCACGATCCCAGGCTTCTTTGAGGCCAATTCTCCATGGTCCTGGGTCGGACTTGGATTCATCGTGTTCATGATCATCGGCCTGGTTTTGGTCGTCGGCATCCTGATGCGTCGCGGAGATCGCGACGATGAGGAGTATGAGGACGATTACGATGAGGGGTACGAGGACGACGGGGATGAGGAATACGAAATGCCCACCGCCTCGGCTCGCGAGCAGGAGTTCAGCGCGCCGGCTGCCGAAGCCTCCAGCGAGGATTACGATATCGAATCGGACCCGAACTACCGGGTCGATGAGGACGGAACCGAGTGGTGGCAGGACGACGAAGGCGTCTGGTGGTACCGCGATCCCGGTATGGAAGACTGGGCTGAATGGGTGGATTGACCTCCCAAATCAGCTGAATTGACCGTCCGCCTACGGCGGACGGTCCGGCGTGGCTTTCAAGTCCATTGAGCGACCTCAGTAGGGCCGATGCAGGCGAAGCCTTGGCGCCGTGGTCGGGCTGGCCTCCTCTCGGCCCTCCTCCTGTTGCAGGTGCTATTCGTCCTCATTCCAGTCCCAGAAGTCGAGGGGGGAGGGAGCCCGAGTGGCACGTTTGTCGACAATGGAGATGGCACGTGGACCGTGACTTATCCGGTGGTGATGGACACTGTATTGGATTTGGCCAACCCATCCTCCTCAATGGCTGCCCAGCCCTCGCTCATCATCGGTCATGCCGATGGAATGGAATCTCGGCAAAACGCCCTTCTCGGTCTGGATCTAGACGCTGTGGGTTTCCCGACCAATGCGACAATTCTCAATGCGAGCTTGGATTTGACACGGGTGTCTGGGTTTGCGGATCTTCACGTCTGGACGGTGCTGCAGGAAGATTGGCAGCACGAGGAAGCGACGTGGAATGTGCGGCGCACCGGTGTGGCCTGGTCGGCGGCCGGTGCGATGGGGAATGCGGATAGCGGCGGTTTGATGGATCGCCATGAGGTCCTGGCGTCCGATGTCCTGATCACACTCGATGTCAGCCGGGCGACAAAGATCGGTCAACACCGCCAACTGAACAGTGCCAGTCCGACCGCTGCCGTGATGTTGACAGCAGGGCCCTCGGTCACGGATGCCAACCTCTCCCTGACCTCGGGTGAGACACTCTCCCCTGCACTGTGGAGCATCACGGTTCAATGGACTTCACCCAGCAACCTTCCGAATACACCGAGTTGGATCGATATCCAACCCAAGCATGGTATGGTCGATGCCGATGGCTCGATCGACTTGTCGAGTACCATCCGTTCGCAACGCGGGGGCGTCATCTCCGCCGGGATCACTTGGGGCAGTGATCGTGGTTCAATCGATTCGACGGGCAGATTCTTTCCCCAGCAATGGGCCATCACGACGATCAATATGAGTGGTGCAGGGGTCGAGGATGAGGCCGAGATTTGGGTTCAGCCCGGGGTGCCTCTCTCATTGGCGATGGCGGAAGAAAACGTCCAGGTCACCGTCGATGATGTGGTTCAGATCATCGCCCATGGCCTGGATCAGCACGGCAATCCCGTCACCGGTCTACCCATCGGTTGGGCGGCCTCATCGGGCCTCATCGATGCCGAAGGTGTCTACACACCGACCGAGTTGGGCACCCACACCGTCGCCGCAACCTGGGGCAATCATGTCGCCGTCAGCAATGTGACGGTCGACGTCGGTGCGGCCGCGGTGGTCATCCTTCCTCAGAATTTCAACGCCAGAGCCGGTGTCGGCACCCAAATACCCGCGTCGGTCGAGGACCAAATGGGCAATTCGCTACCGCTGGCAGCCGCGGCGGGACTCGATTGGACGGTCGAGAGCGGCGCGATCGACTCAGCGGGCTACTTTGTCGGTGACGACATTGGCACCTTCCAAATCAACGTCACGAGTGGTGTCGGCGCAAGTGGCTCAGGATTTGTGACCGTGGGTCCGGGTCTGATCGATCATCTCGAGATCATCCACCCTAGCCGTACGATCCTTGCCGATGAGGTCGTCCCCTTGGACCTGCGTTGGCACGACCGGGTCGGCAACAATGTCTCCGTCCTCATCACATTGGACAATTGGTCCGCCGAGAATGGAAATTTCATCGTCGGGGATGGGGTTGTCGAGTGGTTGCCCAGTCAAGCCGGTATCTGGTGGGTCAGCGTGCACGCCGATGGCGTCGAAGACACGATCGAGGTCACGGTCGTGACCGGTGAGATCGACCAAATTTGGATCGATGCCGACCACCAGGTTTTCACGGCGGATGACGAGACGGGTTTGATCCTGCAAGCCGAGGACAATCGTGGCAATCGATGGCCGATCTCCGCCAATTGGTCCGTCGCCGAGCCCGAGGCAGCCCCTTGGTTGATCATGGACGAAGACGGCGTGCGATTTGTCGGCACCTCGGTCGGTTCCTGGACCATCATGGCCACCCATGATCGGCCGGAGGGTGCGTTGTCAACATATCTCACTCTCGAAGTTCGTGCCGGTCGCCTGGCCCGCATCGGTCTACCGAGTGATGGTTCGACGCTCTCTGCTGACGATGTGGTGAACCTCACACCATCGATGACGGATGCGGATGGCAATGCGATCGAAGGCATCCTACTGAATTGGACCCTCGACGGCGAGGACATCACCCAAGAGATTCGTATGGCGAACTCGATCTGGCAGCCGACGACGACCGGCGACCATCTCATCGAGGCCTCGGCAGCGGGTCGCACCGACCGCTCCAGAATCAACATCATTCAGGGCCTCCCCCATACGTTGCACCTCACAACCGACCTTTCCCAACAAGGTGTTACCCGAAGCGGTGCCCCGTTCAACATCACAGCCTACGCGGTCGACCTTGACGGGAACCAAGCCCCTTGGGTCGTCGAATGGACCCTACCCGACAGCTCGATTGAGATCGAGGAGACAGCTTGGGTCGGCGTTTACGAAGCGCGCGGACTCGGCGAGGGCATCTGGACGATTGAAGCCCAGAGCGGTTCGGCTTGGGGCAGCATGGACCTACAGGTTCTGTTCGGGGATGCCCGGGCCCTGCGCATTTCAGAACACAGCGGCGAAGGCAGTCAGGGAGGGACGCTTTCGCTCACCGTTCATCTGGTCGACCACGGTGGAAATTCACTACCCATGCAGAGCACCAAGGTGCAGTTCGATACCGAGATCGGCACCATATCCCACGACGGCGGACCCCATTGGACACTGCATCTGGATGAGCCGGGTACATCCCAATCCGTTGTCATCCAATACGAGGAATGGCAGGCGGAGACCTTCATTGACGTTGAAGCCACAGGCATCGACCGATTGACGGGGAGCGTCGGTGGCCGAATGCTCCTCGGCGGATTCCTCGTCGCAGCATTGCTCATCTTCTTGCTCTTCCGAATCGTCAGCGGAAATACCGCAGTGCAGCCTCATTGGGAGGATGAATTCGAGGTACAGGCCGAGGTTAGCGGCGTAACAGAGCCGGCGTTCGTTCCGATGGCAACGGCTGGCTCGGCACAGGAGTCCTCTCGCACCCTCCGCCGACGACATGCACATCAGCGCCAAAAGGAACGCACCATAGCGATGCGAGCCGCAACGACGGAAATGTCAGCTGAGGTCACAATCCCTGCGATTCAAGAACCGGCTCAACAGGCGGTTCTCACCGCCATGCGGGGCACGGTTCAAGGGCAGTCTGGCTGGTATCAGACCGGCGAGGGTGAGTCGCAGAATTGGCGGGTTGAAGCCGATGGATCCTGGATGAGGGTGGGCTGATGAAACGCGTGATACTTCTCTCCCTTCTGCTCCTGATGCCGATGGCATCGCTCGGAAGCGCCGAAACCGCCGGCCGCGCTTGTTCGGCCACCCCGCCGGTGGGGACGACGGTGGACCACATCACCATCAGCCCGAATGGGCCGATCACAATGCCCGCTGATCAGGCGATCAACTTGACTGCGACCGCCTATGATGCCTCGGGAACACAGGTGAATGTGGCCATCGCGTGGACGGCCACCAATGGCAGTCTGCAGAATTTCGGCGGCGGCAGCGCCCGATGGTCACCCGAGGTCATGGGTGCCCAGACCGTCACCGCCTGCACCGGTGATATTGAGACCCAATTGCAGGTCAATGTCCAACCCGGTACGCCCTTCTCCTTCGAGCTGACCGTCGATCAGGACAATATCACGGCGGACGAGACGCTGGAGATATCCCCCCTGTTGCGCGATCAGTATGGCAATGCTTGGATTCCGAACATCCCCTTCGCCGACTGGGTGCTCCCGAATGGTGTGTCGATTCAATTGCCGAACGATGGTACCCCCCCGATTCTGACGCCGGGTCCGGTCGGCAGCATGGAGGTCGGCGCCTCCTGGAGTCAGTGGACTGACTCGGACACATTCAACGTCAGTCGCGGCCAAGCGGTCTCGATGCACATCGAACGCGCCTCGTCGACAATCTCGTCTGATGATCTTCTCGATCTCTGTGCGAAATTGACCGATCAACGCGGCAATGGTTGGGGTGTCGAAGCCAATTGGTCCACACATCTCGGACTCGCCGACGACTCTCTCTCCGCCTTCACAGGTGCCTGTATCGTCTTCGATGCGGGTCCCATTGGCTCCTGGTCGGTCCACGCGGACCATGACTCGGGTGCGAGCGCCGGTCTTGCGATCACGGTCGAGGCCGGCCGTCTGGCACAGGTTCGACTCGATGCCCTGCCGACCGAGGTCCACATTGGCGACCCCTATCCGCTCGATGCCATGGGCTTCGACGCCGCCGGAAATGCCGTCACCGTCGATGGTTGGAATTGGTCCGTGACCGACGGGCCGAGCACCGACCCGATCATCATCGAGGATGGCGCTGCAACATTCGTTCCGGACCGGGTCGGTCAACACACGATTCAGGTGATGGCAGCCGGCCGCGTCGGCGCCATCGATGTCGAAGTTCTACCCGGCGTTCCCGTCTCCTACGACATCCAGATCCTCGATGGTGCGAATCCGAGGGTGGTCACAGGATTCACCCTCGATCTCATCGTCAACGGTGTGGATGAGAACGGCAACCTCAACCCTGTCGACATCGGATTGGAGAACTGGACCATCCAAAGCGGATTTGGAAGCATCAGCAATGCCAGTGCAGGTGGCATCGGCCATTACACGTTCACCGCCGGCGGCATCGGTTACATCAGCATCTCCATCGATCAGAATGGCATCGTTGGTAGCCTGATCATCGAGGTTCGCGCCGGCACGTTGGACCATCTCCAAGTCATCCTGCCCGACGAGGGGAGTCAGGGCAATGATGTCCGATTTGACCTGGCTGGATTCGATATTTCCGGCAACCCGGTCGAGATCCATGTCTGCGCCGCCGAGATCACCACCGACATCGGACCTGCCAAGTGCGATGAGGATGGTTGGAGTCTCGAATTGGACAAACCCGGGGAACAGGTTGTTCACGCCCGCATCGGAACGGCCGAGGGTTCCGCCTTCCTCAATGTCAAATCGACCTGGTTCGCATGGGGTGACAACACCGAGGTGCTGATTTTCAGCAGCCTTCTCGTCGTCGCTGTAATCTCGTTGGTACTCGTCGTGCTATTCCGGCATTTGGGCTCGCGCATTGAAGAGGAGATCGAAGCCTTGGCCGAGGAGACTGAAGAGGCCGATGAAAGTGAGGTGCCTCCGCCTCCGCTGCTCAGTCCAGTGGGTCAGGCCGTCCTGCTCCCGCCCCCCTTGCCACAGATGCCCGCACCGGTTGCGGTTCCACCTCCGCCCGCTGCCTTCCAACCGGTTGTCGCTGTGCCGATGGGTTGGATTCAATCCGCTCAGGCAGCGGCACCAGCCGTGCCGGTCCAACCCACCCCCGCTCCGCTTCCAGAGATTCTGCCAGAGATTCTGCCAGCGGTTGAGATCGTGGTGGAAACCCTGCCTGAGCCCGAGCCTGAACCTGAACCTGAACCCGAGCCTGAGCCTGAGCCTGAGCCAGTACCGAGCCCCGAGGCGGTCGATGACGATCAGTGGGGCTCGATGTCTGGTGGCTGGGGAGATGGCGCAGAAACGCTGACATCGGCCGCGGCAACATTTTCTCAAATCCAACATGAGAATCGACGCGGAGAGGGCCCGAGGGGCCCGGCAGGCACACCGCTCCGACCGTTACCCGGCACCTCGCCGGGCGCGGATGGTTGGTACTTTGATGAGGATGGCAAGCCGACGAACTGGGTCCAGACCGACGAGCGCGGTTGGGTTCAGGAATAACGTTCCTCGGCGTTCGGGAAATCACCGCTTCTGACGTCCTCGATGTATTCGCCTACCGCGGCCGTCATCTCATCGTAGAGGTTGAGATAGCGTCGCAGGAATCGTGGATTGAATTCGTGGGTCAGGCCGATGAGGTCGTGGATGACGAGCACCTGTCCATCGACGTCCGGGCCGGCACCGATGCCGATGGTCGGGATGTTGACCGCCGCGGTGACCTTGGTGGCAAGGTCAGCGGGAATCTTCTCCAGCACGATGGCGAAGCAACCGGCCTGCTCCAGCAATCGTGCATCTTCGATCAGCTTCTCGGCCTCCTCCTCCTCGCGCGCGCGGACGGAATATGTCCCAAATTTGTAGATGGATTGTGGTGTCAGGCCCAAGTGACCCATGACGGGAATGCCCGCGGTCAGAATGCGCTCGATCGATTCGACGATCTCGGCCCCGCCCTCGAGTTTGACCGCGTGGGCCCCGCTCTCCTTCATGATGCGGATGGCACTGTTCAGGGCTCCCAGCGAATCCCCTTGGTAGGTGCCGAAAGGCATGTCGCAAACGATGAGGGCTCGGTCGACTCCCTTGACGACACATTGTGCATGGTAGATCATGTGATCCAACGTGATCGGCACGGTCGTGTCATTGCCCGCCATGACATTCGAGGCTGAATCACCAACCAGCAAGACATCGATGCCCGCACCGTCGAGGATGCGGGCCATGGAGAAGTCATACGCGGTCAGCATGGTGATTTTCTCACCGTTCTGCTTCATCTCCAACAGGGTGTTCGTGGTGATTTTCTGAGCCCTTCCCGCGACTGACATTGCCGAACCTCCACCCCCGTCGAGCGGCGCCTCCGCCTTCAAGGACTCGGCGACCTTCACTCGGCCTCATCCTTGGCTGTGGCAAACTGGGCGAGGAACCCATCGATGTGGATCACGCCGTCATCATCGTCATCCGCTTCGTGGAACATATTTCGTAAGGCGAAATCCGAGAGATCGTAATTGAGTGTTTTCATGGCGCTGATGAATTCGATCAAATTCAGGTGATTGTTGCGGTGGATATCGGCCGCGTGGAAGGCGATGTAACGTCGCTGCGCCTCCGCCTCATCTGGATTGGTCATCCTCAATCGAACCGTGCGCCACGGTGTCTGCTTCGGATGGGCCCGGCTCCGTCCATAGGAGAAGTAGACCAGCGTCCCGAGCACGACGGCGACCGCCGCGCCGATCAAGGCCTTCTCACCCATCAAAATCACCAGGAACAAGCCGCCGATAATGCCGATGATTTGGGTCAGGGGATAGAGCGGTGAACGGTATTCGGGCTGATACCAGGCATGGCTGACACTGACCTGTCGCAGGACGATCACGCAGGAATTGATGACGATGAAAATCATGATTTGGAAACCAGAGGCCAGTTTTGCAATGTCACCCACATCCAACCAGAGAATCGCGGCACCCATGGTCAATCCGGTCAGGATGATGGCCCAATGTGGCGTTTCGTAGCGTGGGTTGACGTTTTCAAGGGCGGTGGGGAGCAGATTGTCGCGGGCCATGGCGAAGGTGTACCGACTGGCTGCCATGATGCCGGCGAGGGCCATGCTGGTCATCGTGAGGATGGCAAGGATGGCTGCGATGTAACCGACCGTGCTCCCACCGACCGCATGGGCGAAGACGTAGATGGGGTCTTCTCGTGGCACATCACCATCAAAGTAAGCGGATTGTGGCAAGGCGGCGAGCATGACGAAGACGATGCCACCGTAGAGAAGTGTGCTGATGAATAGGCTGAACAGCATGCCGCGGGGCAGGTTCTTGCCCGGGACCTTGACCTCTTCTGCGATGGCCGCAATTTTGGTCACGCCCGCGTAGGAGACGAAGACGAAGGCCGCGGTCTCAGCGATGCCGAACCAGCCGTTCGCACCGAATGCACCCTTCCCCATCGGTCGGTTCCAGTCCATCTCCATGGTCAGGGCCGCCCAGATTGAGATGCCGATGATTGAGAGCACGGCGGCGGTGACGATCGGAGTTTGAACAATTTTGATCTTCTTGACGCCGAGAATGTTGATCACGACGATGAGAACGAGCAATCCTAGGGCCGCATCCTGGACATTGATGTCGAGGCCGATCAGCGGCTGGAGGATGGTCAGATATGCGGCGAATCCGATGAGTGCGAAGGCCGCTTTGAGCAGGAACGAAGCCCAGAGACCCAGCCCTGAAATCGTCCCAAAAAACGGCCCATAGGTCCGCTCGATGTAGATGTAATCTCCACCCGAGGTCGGCATCGCCGTCGCCAATTCAGCCTTGGAGAGCGCCCCGGGCAGAACGACCAGGGCCGCCAGGACATAGGCCGCCCAGATACCCTCTCCACCGAGATTCGCCATGGCCAGCGCGGGCAGAACGAACAATCCGCTGCCGATCATCGCCGAGAGCGAAATGACGACCACGGACCAAATACCGAGTTTTCGCTCCAAGGTCTCGTTGACCACCCCGACCTCATGCATGATGAAGTCGACGACGGCACGCGGTCCACGGTTCGGCATCGATTTGTTCGCGCGCGATGGGGCATAAGATGCTGCGCCCGTGGTACGATGCCATCAGGAGGCTTTGGCGATGACCTTGAATTCGACAGCGATGGGGGTTGGTAATGCCGAGACGGCGACGGTGGTTCGGCTCGCCATCACATCGGAGAAGTATTCTGCATAGACCTCGTTATAGCCCTCGAAATCGCGCTCCATGTCGACCAGAAATACGAGACAGTCGATGATATTTCCAAGACCACATTCCACCTCCGCAAGAATCGCCTCGATATTTTTGATCACGGCATGGGTCTGGGCCCGGATGTCGTAATCGAGTGGTTGGCCATTTTCGTCGTGGATGGGACCACCTGGAATCTCATTGGTGCCGACCTGACGTGGGCCGATTCCCGAGACATAGATGCGCCCACCGACACGGCGGGCATGCGGGTAGGCACCGACCGCAGCCGGTGCATTTTCACTGTTGATGGCACCATCTCTGTTCAGCATCTTCCCCACCGTCTTCTTGCCGACGATCGAACCGGCGATGCCACCCACCGGACCTCCGACGACCGCTCCCGCAGCGGCGCCGACCGCACCGCCAGCATGGGAAATGATGGCCTGGCCGTACTCATCGTACAGGTCATCGATGACCTCGATCGGCTTGTCCCAGATGTGCGATTCATCCTCCTCGGAGGACTCTTCCTCGTCCTCTCCGTCCTCGGGCGGGCGACTCATTCTTTCATCCCCTTGTCGAGCACGTCGCGGTCTCCTCGGTAGAATTCCACATCATCTTCGTCGAATTCTTTGTCCCCGAGCGAACCGGTCGCGGGCGTGAGTTGAATGACGGCTCCACCGCTGCCGTGCAGGGCGGCATAAGCCAGAACCTCGCCATCGTAATTGTTGTGTTGTCCCATGGTTGCAGCCATCCACCAGGCGGGCTTGTAGGCGACGACCTTCTGCACGCGAATCTGTCCGTGGATGTCTCTGGAAAGTTGGCTGATGTCCTCGAGACGGCCGGCGCCAAAGAATTCGAGGATCTTCTGGTTCCACTCCTCATCCTTGTGGGAGTGGATGCGGTCTTCGCTCGGCTCGACATGCGCTGTAAACATGCGATTCGACAGGGTTGCGACGACGACGACGACCGCTTTCTTGCCCTGTTCGATGAGGGCATCGCGCGCCGCTTTGCCGAGCACGATGGTCTCGGCGCGATTCGAATACATGTTGGATGAGACGATGCAGGCGGGGATGCGGTTGTCGGGATTGAGCAGTGAGAGCGCGACCACCGAGCCGGTGTCGATGGGGAAGCCGTGGTAGGCGACCGTGCGCGAGTGCAGACCGCGAGCCTCGGCCGCATCGGCATAGGCATGGCCGAACTCGGCATCCATGCGGAATTTGTAGGGCATCGAACCCAAGAAGTGGAAATCATCGTCGACATGCACCCATTCCGGCTCGGGCTGAACCTGAATCTGATGCCCGACGATCGACGGCCAAGTCGTCGAGTAGATGATGATCACATCGGCATCGCTGGCCTCGATTCGTTGGCGACATTCATCGTAGGCCGCGCGCAATTCACCCCATCCCGCATTCTCACCCGGTGCGAGCAACGGATGTGGGTGGGGTGGCACGTAGAGCCCGAATAAGACGGGGTTCTCATCGCTCACAGAACCACCTCCCGGGTCTCTTCATCAGGGTCCCAACAGGCGATGACATTGCCTGTACCGATGACCGATTGATAGCCGTAAATCTCAGCTGGATAATCTGGCATGCCCATCGCAGCCATCATCCAGGTCAGGCCACCGCCCTCGGTTTCGCCGATGGTCTGCTCGGTGAATTCTGGCATCAGATCGATGACCTGCTGCATCTGGCCCTCGCGCATCAATTCGACCAGCCGCATGTCCCAAACATACTGGCTATGGTTGTAGATGTGCTCGCGACTCATGTCCTCAGGCAGGGGTGCCTCGGTGGTGAAATGCCGGTGTGAGAGACTGTGACTGGCGACCACAACCACACGCTTCCCACTCTCTTCGATCGCCTTGCGGCAGGCGCGACCGAGGGCGCCAGCCTGCTCATTCATCACCTCGACCGAGTAGTAGTGGCGATTGCGATTGCTCGAAATGGTCACCAGCGGCTTGTCCCAGTCCGGATTCAGTAGATGGCAGCTGGTGATGGTGCCGTAATCCACTCTGAAGTCGGGATTGCGCATCATCTTCGTGATGATCCCGGCCTCGGCCGCGGCCTCGCACATCGACTCGGACAGGGGCACATCGACCTCGAGGTCGTAGTGGTAGCGGAAGAGGTTGGGGAAAATCGGGTCGACCGAGAGGGATTTGAAGGAATCACAGCCGAGAAAGTGGGTGCCGATGTAGGTCATCCAGTGCGGTGTCAGGACGACGATGGCGTCGTAATCGATGGTTTTCAGCTTGCGCGCAAGCCTTGCATAGCCCCAGCGAAGGGTCTCCCAGCCGCCTTCAGAGATCGGCTCGTTGGCGTCCGGATTGTCGGCATAGACCAGATGTGGAGGGTGGGGCGCGAGGCAGCCGAGAACGATTTCACCCTTCGTCATCGACGCCTTCCATAGGAAGGCGGCATTTGAATCATGTCCTGAGACAATCGTCTTAGGCAAGTTCGCAGCGCACGTGCCGATGAAGTGGGAGTCTCCGCCGCTCGGCCTGTTCGCCGCGCCGCCTCTCGTGGGCCTTGCCGCAGCGGCGATTGGATTCCTGTTGGTGCCCGAGAAATCGTTCTCCTCGAAGTATGCGACCGACCTCTATCCGCTCTACATGTCCTGGTTCTGTCTCTTGGGCCTGACCGGGCTGATGATGTTCGCCGTGCCACAAGAATGGGGCGATGTCAAGCAGATGCGATTCGGATTGTTCGCCGGAACGGGTGTGGTTTTCATGCCGCAGATTTTCGGCGTGGCCTTGACCTTCTGCAATTTCTGGTTCTTCCCGGTCATCGCGATCTGGCTCTTCCTGTCGACCTATCAGTGGAAGTTGAACGCGCCGCCGTTCCGCACCGGTTTGTGGCTCGGTCTCGGTGGCTTGGCTGGAATGTATCTCGGGGCGTTTGCCTTCGTCTAGCGCTTGACGCAGATGTTGATCGCTTCGGAGAAGAAGGACAGGGACCAGCGGCCGCCCTCGCGACCGACGCCGCTATTCTTGACGCCGCCGAAGGGCACGCGCAGGTCGCGGTGCAGCCAGCAATTGACCCAGATCATCCCCGAATCGATGCGCTTGGCCATCTCGAATCCGGCCGCCTCGTCGGCGGTCCAGATGGAGCCGGCCAATCCATAATCGGTCATGTTGGCGATGTCGATGGCCTCCTCATCATCGCTGAATGGATGGAGGGTCACGACCGGGCCGAAGATCTCCTCGACGGCGCATCGGGCATCCGGGGCGAGGCCATCGATGACGGTCGGTGCCACCCAATTGCCGCCGGCGAAGGCATCGGGGATGTCGACGGGTGCGCCACCGCCAGAGAGTACCGTGCCGCCCTCGGCTTCTGCGAGGTCGACATAGGAGAGCACCTTGGCCGCGTGTTCGGCCGAGATGAGCGCGCCCAGATCGGTTTGGTCATCCGATGGGTCGCCGACCTGCATCTCAACAATCGAATCGAGAAATGCCGAGACGAATTCATCGTAGATCGATTCGTGAATCAGAATCCGCGACCCACATAGACAGACCTGGCCTTGATTCATGAAGGAGGCCCTTCGAACATCTTCGACAATCGAAGCGACCGGTGCGTCATGGCGAATGATCGTCGCATTCTTCCCACCGAGTTCCAGGCTCAATTTCTTGAATCCAGACGAGGCGGATGCAGCGACCAGTCGCCCGGTTTCCGTGCCACCCGTGAAGGAGATCAAGTCGACCTCGGGATGCGCCGTGAGGGCAGCACCCGCGTGGGTTCCAGTCCCATGGACGAGATTGAATACACCCGCTGGCAATCCGACATCCTGCAATACTTCGGCGAGAAGAGACGCGGTCATCGGCGTCAATTCCGAGGGCTTCGCAACGATTGTATTCCCCATCAAGAGCGCCGGCGCAACCTTCCACGTCAGCAGGTACATCGGCAGGTTCCACGGTGTGATGAGCCCCGCGACGCCGACCGGCTTGTAGACCACTGTATTGGTCGCATCCGCCATCTCAAATGTCTCGGCGACGAAGTCCCGTCCCTGTTCTGCGAAGAAATGAAAGTTGGCGATTGAGCGTGCGGCGTCCACCGTTCGCGCCAAGGTGATCGGCTTGCCGGTATCCAGCGATTCGAGTTGGGCGATTTCCTCCGCTCTCTCCTCGAGTGAAGCGGCGATTCGGTCCAACCAATCGGCCCGTTCTGGAATGGACAGTGCAGCCCACGCCGGCAGCGCTTGCGATGCCGCCTCGACGGCCGCATCGACATCGCTTGAATCCGAGCAGGCCGCGCGCGCGATGGTCTGGCCCGTCGCCGGGGACAGGTCGTCAATCCAATGGCCGCACTGGGATTCGACGAAGCTCCCGTCGATGAAGTTGAGCAGGTCGGGCAGATCACTCATGACTGCCCTCTCCGTGGAAGGGGTTTGCATACTGCTTCCAATCGTAATACCAGCGGTCTGAATTCGGGTCCCACTCATCCCAGGTGACGACTTCTTCGAGGGCTTCGAGTCGATCGGGGGGGACGACGCCGGGCACGATGAATGCCTTCTGTCGGTGCAGGGGGTAGGGATTTCGAAGTTCGATGCCGAGCACGCCGAGGACCGCCCTCGCCACGTACCATGTGGCTTGGGAATTCCAGCCGTGTGCGATCTTGATGACGACGCCGAGCCCGTCGGGGAAATCCTCGTGAATAATCGACAGGCCGAGCAGGCCATCGGCCCCTTCCTTGGCAAGAACCGTGCCATTGCCCGCCTTGATGGCGGTCGAATCGAGTCGATTGAAGCCGCCGATGAGATCCGGATGGTCGCACATCGCATCCCAAATCCAGTCCGAATCCTTCTCACGGGCAAGGCCGGCGAACATGATGGCGAGTTCGTTGACCGTGTTGGACACGGTGGGCAGGCCACAGCCATCCTTGGAGACCCGTTTCGGCTCCCAGTGGGGGTCGCCGAGGTAGTGCCGAAGCACCTCGATGAAGAGACCGAACCAATCGGATTGAGGCAGGGTATATCCGGCCCGATTGATGCCCTTCAATCTCAGGGCACGCAACATTGCTGCGTGTTCGCCACTGCAGGTGTGGAACCATCGACGCGGTCGTCTGACCTGTCGACCGAATTGGATCAGCGGCACGTCGAGCGGACATTGCATCAGGCCCCATTCGGATTCGGTGAGAATCGATTGGGCCGCGGCGACGTGTTCGGTATCGCCATTGTGAGAGGAACAGGCGATCGCCTTCTGCTCGGGGCTCAAAACATCGTCGAGGACATCGGCGAATGCTTTCATCAGGAGGGGTTTCATCATGCTGCGGCCATAGCACAGCACATTGCCACCGAACGAGTGGAACACTTCGCCGCCGTGTGCCCATGCGACGGCCCCGTGAATCGTGTTCTCTGAGACGTCATTGCGCCGAAAATCGACCAGCGGCTCCCATTCGACATCTCGACCGGTGGCGATGCCACGTGCCCCATCCGAAATTGGTGAGGTCGGATAAACATCCGAACCGGGTCGTCCGGGCGAAACAGAAGAGGGGCGTTTCTCCATCATGCCGTCCTCCCATTGACCACGGGTGCAACGCGTTCCATGAAGGCTTGGAGGTCCCTGCACACGCGGGCGGAATCATGTTTGAAGAAGTCGAACCACAGCATCAGGCGGTCGTCGGGGTGGAATCTCTCAACGATTTGGGCCGCGACCTCGTCCGCATTTCCGATGACGGCGTTGTCGGTTGCCTTGGCCACTTTGCTCGGGTCGAGGGTGCCCTCGAGAGCCGTCCAATAGGCCGCCAAGGCCTGCTGACTCTCCACCTCTGCAGCGGCACTGCGTTCCTCGGGGCTGAGCCCTTCCTCTTCGTTGAGGAAGACCATGACTGTGCGCGGCATCATGTTGCGCTGCCAATCGCCCATGTATGCGGCATCCATTCTGGCATGGGTCGCATCGATCACCGCGGGTTGGGTGATGCTGAGATTGAAGACCTGAACGGGGAGAATCGAGTTGACGAATTCCTGCAGGGCTGGTTCATGGGAACCGAGCACGAGATTGACCTTTGAACGGTCCCATTCCTGGGGAATCGACTTGATGTGTTCGAAGACATAGCGACGGTAGATGGGAATCTCATCAGCCTCTTTACCCCAGGCGGATTGAACATTCGACCAATCTTCATCGGAGCGGAAGTTGGTGCGGGTCAAGACGGTCGGGCGAATATCGTCTGAGCAGATGGTATCGCCTCGCACCAAGCGCAGCATGATCTCGGCGGCCTCCCAGAAAATCTGTCCGCGGAGTGCGGGCCAGGCCGCTTCCTCGACCGCATCGCGGGGCACGATGCCATAGGGCGAGGCCATGAATTGGAATCGGCCGGCGCTGAAGCCGACATTCAATCGCCTTTGATCGCCACGAACCGCCTGCAGGGCACAGAAGTTGCCGATTCGCTCGGCCACTGAAATCGGTCCACCATTGGCGAGGATCGACAGGACAGCCGACCCGACCTCGATGCGCGATGTCTTCTCCATCGACAGCATTGCGAGTTGGAAGAAATCCGTGCACAGGCCGACCTCACCCTTCCAGTGCGGGACAACCGGGCGCTCATTGCGCTTCTGAACCTCGGTCGAGAGGTGGGCTTGAGCCAGCCAGGCCACACCATACCCCAATTCATCCGCGATCTGAAGCTGCTCGAGATAGTTGGCGAGCATCGTCGTCTCATCGGGGCAAAGACCCGACGCATCCGGGGTTTGAGAAATCGAGAAGAAGACGTCGAACTCCATCAGGAATCGCCGCCGTGAATGAGATCCGCGAGGGCGTTGAGTCGGTCTTGAATCGGTTGAGGCGTCGCCCGTTCCATTTGCATGAATCCTGTCATGACCTGGGTCAGGTGTTGCAGTTCAAGGTCCGCATCCTCCAGAGCGCGGGCCATCTCGGCCAAGCCCCACCTCGCGACGACCATGCCCTCGAAATCATCCTCGGTCTCGGCGATTTCCAATGCGGCCTCGTAGTGAATGATGGCGCCGTCGACATTGCCATCCAGCGCCTCGATATGACCGAGGATGGCCAGCCCATTGACCATGCCTGCGCGGTCCTCCAATTCTTCGAGAAGGTCCACACATCGGGCGTGGAATTCTCTGGCGGTCTCCAATTCACCCTCATCGCGGGCGATCTCACCGAGATTGTACAGTGTATTCGCCTGACCGACCTTGTCCTCCAGCGCTTCTTTCAGCAGGAGACTCTGGGCGAAGGCGGCTTTGGCCACCCCGCTGTCACCAGCTTCCAGGGCAGAGATACCGACCTGATTATTGAAGGCGGAGCGCAGCCAATCATCCTCGCTTTTGGCGACCAGATCTTCGGCCTCCGCAAGCGGTCCTGCATCCCGCATGATGCGCGCTTGGGTCAACAGAGACCAGGCGAGTTGGTCCGCATCGCCGGATTCACGTGCCAACTTCGAGGCGTGGACGATGAGCATCTCTGCACGTTCAGCCTGATCCAGTTGCAGGGCGATGTCGGCGAGTGTCAACGCGACACCCGCATCCATCGAACCATCGAGGTCATCCCCCTTGGCCATCAGGTCGAGCAGGTGGTGGGCCTGCTCGGTCGAGAGCGTTTCTCCGGTCATATCGCTCCCCTCAGATCGAACGCATGCGGCCGCCGTCGACAGCGAGGCTCACGCCGCGGATGCCACCGGATTGCGGCAGGCAAAGAAAGGCGATGGCCGAAGCGGTCTCGGCGGGGTCGATCAGTCGACCGATCGGTACCTGTGCCAACCATGCGGCCTGCACGTCCACTGCAGATTTGCCGGTCTTCTCCTGAATCGAAGCCGATAGCGAGCCCAATCGGTCGGTGTCGGTGAATCCGGGCAGGATATTGTTGATCGTCACGCACGCGGGCAATTCGCTGCTCAGCGACTTTGCCCAAGAGGCGACCGCGCCGCGCAGCGTATTCGACAAGCCGATGTTGGGAATCGGTTCGCGGACCGAGGTCGAGATGATGTTGACGATGCGGCCCATGCCGGCCGTCTCCATCGCGGGCACGACCATGCGTGTGATTTGATGCGCTGCGTGCAGGTGGCGCTTGAACGGCGCCTCGAAGTCCTCGACCTCGTTGGCGAGAAGTGGGCCGCCCGGCGGCCCGGCGGCATTGTTGATGAGAATGTGAATCGGCCCGGCGACGAGAATCCCTTCGATCGTCTTCTGAATCGCGTCGGCATCCTCCAAATCACACGAGAGCGAGCGGATGCCGGCCATCTCCGGCGCGCTCCGACTCAACGCGATGACCGTCGCGCCACAATCGCGCAACAGCAGCGCCGTCGCACGCCCAATCCCTTTGGAGGCACCACAGACCACAGCGCGGTACCCGGACAGGACATCGGTTGCATACGGATTTTCCATCATTTCACCTCAATTGACGTAGTGTGTATAGGTCTCGGCGGACAGCTTCTGTGCGACCACTTCCAGAATCTCTGGCCCTGCGTTGCGGAAGGTAGGCCATGGGCTTTCTCCCTGTGGGTGGCGCATCTCGGGCCACGCCCCCGTCACATAAGCCATCAACGCCTCCTTCATCAAGACCCCGGCCAAGACCAAGGTCTCGTAGCAGAGGTCTGCGTAGGTCATGCCGCGCTTCACGGGGACCTCGCGTCGCAGCAGCAGTTCGCCCGTGTCGATGCCATTGTCACAGAAATGGGTCGAAGCGCCGATGGGTATGTCGTGATAGACGCTCCAGGCGGGGCTCGCAGAGCCCCGGCACTCGGGCAGCAACCCCGGATGTGAATTGATCACACCATCCTTTGGATGGTCGAGAATATCCCCACGGATGATGCGGGTGCCACCGAAGACGACCAAATCGAGTTCCATGTCGGTGAGATGGGGCATGACCTCGGCCGAGTTGTGAATCGGCACGGTCAGGTGGACGACATCGAGGTCGGCGATCTGTTCGACGATGGTGGGGGCGACCGGACTCCCCTCGATGCGTTTGAGGAACTTCTCGCGCTCCTCATCACCGATGGCGGAATCCTCTTCGATGATGATGGTCGGCACAAAGCCCTCAGAGAGCAACTGAGACAACATTTCCCGTCCATATGGATGCTCCTTTAAGAGCAGGAACGCGAATGACGGCGTCTCGCCCATGGACCCACCGAGGGGGTAAAAGATACCCGTTCTTTTCGGTGCAATCCCATTTTGCGTCGGCGGGGGGTTGAAGTAGTGGAGGCGCCGCGGCTCGGCTTGATGGCACAAGGTACTGTCAAGTGGTTCAACCACTCAAAGGGATTCGGATTCATTGAACGAGAGGGCGAGTCAGACCTCTTCGTTCACGTGACGAACATTGAAGGCGAAATTCGCGACGGCGATGCAGTGGAGTTTGAAGTCGGCGAGTCCGACCGCGGCCCCAATGCAGTCAACGTCCGAAAGGTCTGAGATATTCTCAAGCAGAAACACGCCGTTCGGCGCTCACTATTACTCAGGGAGAGGGTAACCTCTCCTTCGATTTTTGAAAAACCCACCCCGAATCTCTAGGGGTGGACACGTTCACCACCAAATTCGGCCCTTCGGCCCCGGCGTTGATCTGAAACGGTCACTCAAGGTGTGCCCGGACTGGCTTCTCAAGGTGTGACCCGACTGCGATCGCGTGGGAAGAGCACGACTTCGCGTACATTGCCGGCGCCGGTCAGCACCATCAGGAGTCGGGCAACGCCGAGCCCCCATCCAGCGTGCGGCGGGGCACCGTAGCGGAATCCATCCGTGTAGAAGTTGAAATCGACGGGGGCGAGGTCCATGTTGATGAGATTCTGTTCCAACACGTCGACGCGGTGTTCTCGCTGACCGCCGCTGGTCATCTCGTCTCGGCCATAATTGAGGTCGAACCCTCTGGAGAGCTGGCCGCCGTCCGCGGACTTTTCATTCTCGTCATGGTAGATGTAGAACGGTTTCAGCGCCATCGGCCAGCGAGGCAGGAAGTGGAATCCCGGATGCGCGGCCGCGATCAGGTCGCAGTGATGGGCTTCGATGTCATCCCCCCAATCGATGTCCGCGCCGCCGGCCTTGACAATCTCGATCGCTTCACAATAGGAGATGCGCGGGAAGGGCAGCGTTGGGATGTCGACCGAAATCGAATCCTGTTCTTGCGAAGTGCGGTATTCGTTGATGGTGTCGATCAGCCCTTGATCGTGCTCGGCGACCTGCGTCCAGATGTGGTGAATCATCCGCTCTTGGACGCACATGACGTCCTCGTCATTCATCCAGGCGCCCTCGATATCGAAGGAGATGAACTCGTTGAGGTGGCGATAGGTATCGTGCTTCTCGGCGCGGAATGCGGGTCCGATCTCAAAGACGCGCTCCAATCCACCCAAGATGGCGAGTTGCTTGTACAACTGGGGTGATTGGGAGAGATAGGCATCCGTGTCGAAGTATTTCATCGGGAATAGGTTGGTGCCGCCCTCGGATGCCGATGCGATGATCTTGGGGGAATTCATTTCGCTGAATCCCTCCGAGATGAGGTGATCGCGTCCGTATTGCAGGACCTTGGAGCGCAGCAGGAACATCGCGTTCACGTGGGCGCGTCGCAAATCGAGATGGCGATTGTCGAGTCTCACATCGAGGCCGACGTGGACATCATCGGTGACGCCGACGGGAAGCGGCGTCTGCGCGAGGGCAAGAATCGTCGCGGACGAGACATTGACCTCGAATTCAGGCGCGGGTTCAGGCTCGCCCTCCTTCACCTTGGGCGGGCGCTTCTGGGCGACCACGCCCGTCACCTGAAGGGTCGATTCTCGGGATGCACCTTGGGCAGCATCGAATTCCGCCTCGTCCATATTGTCCTTCTTGAGGAAGGCTTGCAGGTGGCCGGTGCCGTCGCGCAGCATCAGGAAGCAGATGGCACCGCGACCGCGCACGGTCTCGGCATATCCGGACACAGTGACCTCATGCCCGATCATCTGAGCGCCAAGATCGCGCACTTCACCCAAGGTGTGTGTGCGGTATTGGGTCGGCTGCCAGTCACGGCCATCGCGTCCTGTCATGGCCTGTTGGGTGCATGTTCACCACTTGAACCGCACGGAAGACCTCCGTGGTATACGGCGGCGAACGACTGGTATTCAGGGTAATTTGGGTCATATACTGTGGAGGGCAGCGCCACATCATGAAGACGCATTGCGCACTCATGCTGACGCTGCTGATGCTGAGCCTTCCCCTCGCCTCCGCTCAACCCTCAACCCCCCGGGATGACATTGAAATTTCTCGCGATGAGGTCGAGATCGTCCGGGATGATGAACTTGGATTCGTCAAATTGCGGTTCGGCGATGCCGAGATGTCCATCGATTATGACGATGGGACCATCTCGTTGATGACCGTTCAGACCCGTTCTCTTGGCATCGCGGACCTCTATGACGAGGATCGCCGATTCGAACGACGGGTCAGCATCCCGGTCAAGCACATCATGTGGCAGCGCTTGGTCGGCACACTGGAGTATGTCGATACCAATGAGAACGGCTTGTTCGACATCGATGGCAACCACGGCACGCTCCAAGAATTGGAGGACACCGCCGGTGAACACGAGGCCATCCTGCGCGCGGTGGACTACGGTGATGTCGAGTGGACCCTGTCCGAATGGGTGGAGAGTCGGGCGGGCAACGATGTCGAGATCGATTTTGTCCTGTCCGCCTCCGACGTCGCGTATGTGGAGCAGAAGGATGCCACCGTTGAATCGATTTCCTACCTCTTCCACGTGACGACTGTTGAGCAGGTGATTCAGGTCGGCGCCGTGCCGCATTACCGGGTCGATTACCGCGGCGAGCCCACGGATCCCGAGATCGCTGGAAGCGAACTTCGCGCGCATTCAGATGTGACGGGTCGGGTGCTGAACTCGACATGGAAATACGATCAGCACATCGAGGGCTGGGATGTTTCCGAGCGCAACGACACCCGTCTGTTCACCGTCACAGAGATGGCGATGGGTGCCAAGATTCACCCCGCGGTTGGAGATTGGATGCGAGCTGAGTACGGTCATCTGGTGCGCCCGAAGGCCTTTGCTGATCACAGACCGCCGGCCCAGGAGATCGGGGATGTGATGCAGGATGATCATGACCTGGCGGGCAACCCGCTGCGCTGTGGTCTCGCCTATGTGGGAGATGCCGATGGCGATGGTCGTGCCACCACCGCTGAGGAGCGTCAACGCGTGCTCGACAAGATTCGCCATTACGAGGGGACCGCCTGCCGTCAGCGCGGCGAAGAGATCGCTGCGGGAGACTTGGAAAAGCCCGAGGCGATTCGAGCCGGGTCGATCCGATTCAACGATGGCGGGGCCAGCCTCGGTCAGATTCGCTGGGTCTCAAATGCCACCATCGATGATGTCGAGACCGAGGTGCTCTTCCAGGTCCACGGCGCCCGCCCGGTCATCCCGGCCGATGTCGAGGATAAGCAAGGCCTGTTCATCGGTGTGCGCATGCTCGGTGGCTACAATTACGTCGCGGGCAACGATTCCTACCACGACCCCGAGTTCGGTGCCGAGGTGATGACCTTCGACACGATGGGATTCGGAGAACCGATCGACGGCAAAAACCGCGCCCTTCCGATCCGCCTGACCGCCATTGCCGCGGTGTTGCTCATCGTCCTCGTCGCGATGGGCACGGTGAGCCGTCGACGTGCTGAAGCTCCCATGCCGGGCCCCTCATACGCCCCCACCGGTGGCTGGACATCGGCCGGCGCCGATTGGGAACGCTATCGGGAAGACTGAGCGCGGACTTCATCAACCCAATTCGCACTGTGACCAACATGGGTCGGATGCCGCGCATCACCAACCGCGAGCGGGTCCTGCTCGCTTTGGAGGAAGCGCGAGAGCATGCCGACCGCTATGAGATTCCTCGGCGATTCAGCCAATCGGGCCTCGCTGGACGCTTGGGCATGGCTCAATCGCATGTTTCTCGGGCCTTGACCGGACTGGACGAAGAGGATCTTCTGACCTCAGCCCGACGCCGGGTCAGTGGTGAACGGCGTCGTGTCATGACCTATGGCTTGACCGAGCGCGGCCAAGATATCGCGTCCGACCTCTACGACGAGGTGCTCGCCGTCGGCGTCCTCACCGAAGGCGAGGATGGGACGCTCGACCTGGTCGAGTGTGCCGACCTGTTTTCGCGATGGGAGCGCCGTGGTTGGAAACGGCCGGCCGACGCCCTCGCATTGTCCGACCTCCTGCGCGGCATCGAGCAGCATGATGGTCATCCACGAATGGATGCACCACCCGAAATCACGAGCATCGATGCCACAGCGGACCTGTCGAGTGAGACCATTGGCTTGCACCTTGAACTGGCCGATCTTCGCCGTTCCCAAGGCGATGACGCGGGCGCCATCGAGCATTTGTCCAGAGCCGCGGAATTGCATCGCAAACGAGGCTCCTTTCCCGGCGAAGCTCGATGCCTTCTCGCCGCGGCAACCCTCGGCGCACCGATCGAGGAGCCCGACCGATTGCGCGAGGCCGTTGAGGGCATCCGGGACGAACCCCTGCGCATCGAATCCCTGCTCATTCTCTTCGATTCAACCGCAGATCTGGATGTCCTCGCCCGCGCCTTCGAACTCGCACCTCCGCTGCCATTGATCGGACACATCGGCTTCAGGTTGGCATCCCTACAGGATGATTCTACGGCTGAGAAAACCTTGTCCGCCCTGCGGGCGGTCTTCGAGGATGCCGGGGATCTGCGAGGTATTCGCATGTGTGACCTGAAACTGGGTCGTCCCCACCATTGATATGCCGCAGGCGGTTCACATTGTTTGATGTCGGACGAAATCATCCTCTTCTCCTCGGAATCCGTGACCGGCGGCCATCCGGACAAGCTCTGCGACGCCATCTCAGACGCTGTCGTCGATGCATGCATCGCTCAAGATCCACAGGCCAGAGTCGCCTGTGAGACCTTGGTCAAAGGCACGGCGACGACGAGTACGATCATCCTCGCCGGTGAGATCACTGTGGCGGGGACTCCACCTGATTTTGAGGCGGTCGCGCGAGCGACCGCGGCATCGATCGGCTATACAGACGCTGCCTACGGCATGGATTCAGCCACCTGCGATGTCCAGGTCCACATCACCACCCAATCCCCCCACATCTCTCAAGGTGTGAGTCAGGGAGACATCACCCAAGGCGCCGGTGACCAAGGCCTGATGTTTGGTTTTGCCAACAGAGAATCGGAAGCCTATCCCGCTCTCAGTGGATCATTCATGCCGCTGTCCGCCCTGCTCTCCCAATCCTTGACACGACGCCTCACCGAGGTCCGTGAATCGGGTCTTCTGCCATGGGCCCGGCCGGATGGAAAGTCCCAGATCACCGTCGAGTACGGTGCGGATGGAAAGCCGAGCCGTCTGTGGGCAGTGGTCATCGCCCTGCAGCATGACGACATGATCGAGCGATTCGGCTCAGAGGCAGCTGAACACGATTTCATCGTCTCCGAGGTGCGAAAGCACGTCATCGATGCGGTGATCCCGGCTGAATTGGTCGATGAGAATACCGACATCATCGTCAATGGCACCGGACGATTCGTGCACGGTGGGCCCCATGCCGATGCCGGCATCACGGGTCGAAAAATCATCGTCGACACCTATGGCGGCATGGGTCGTCACGGCGGCGGCGCATTCAGCGGAAAGGACCCCTCGAAGGTCGATCGCAGCGCGGCATATTGCGCTCGTTGGGCGGCCAAGCATGTCGTCGCAGCCGGCCTTGCAGATCAGTGTGAGATTCAACTCGCCTATGCGATCGGTGTGGCCGAACCGGTCAGCATCCGGGTGACGACCGACGGCACGGCCGCAGACGGCCTGACCGAGGATGAGATCAGCCGTCGGGTTCGCAATACCTTCGACTTCCGGCCGCGCGCAATCATCCGCGACCTCGCCCTGCTCAATCCGATTTATTCTCCGACCGCTGCCGGTGGCCATTTCGGACGTGAATCGGTCGATGGCACGTTCACCTGGGAGGTCCTCGATGACAGCCTTCTTTCCGCCCTCCGGAATGGTTGATTCCACGACCGAACGCTGAGAACGCTTACGCGTTATCCCATCAAGGTCAAAGGGAGGTGAGGATTGGCCGTGTTCGATGACCACCGAGCGCCGTCGTTCCCTGACGCTGTGCCTCCTCTTGCTCTCAAGCGCCTTCCTCGCGGCTTTCGCCCCGACGGTTGCAGCTGACAGCAGGGTTTTGCTCGACCTGTCGGATGATCATCTGGTCCTGACCCAAGGCGACAGTGCCAACGTGACGCTGACCATCGACAATAACGACACATCGATCCGTGACTTCGACCTCTCGGTCGACGATTCCCTGACCGCTGCGGTATGGAACATTACCTTGGCCGACACGCAGATCTCCGGTGTGCTGCCGACCTTCACGACGACGACCACCGTCATCGTTCGGCTGGCGGAAACCGCCGTGCTCGCCGACGGCGGCACGGCCGACATCATCGTCACGCAGATCGGCACGAACGCGACATCGATGATCACCATCCACCTCGCCGTCTCACCCTCCTATCTGCCCCAAATTGACCACACCGTAATCGGCGATGGTGGCCTGCTGACCCTCGAGACCGGCGATGAGGTCAACTTGACCGTCCCCATCACCAATGCCGGATCTTCACTCGACCACATCGTCCTCGCCGTCGATGAGACCGCAGATCTCGCCGATTTCTGGGCGAATTACAACCCCGGAGGCGGAGGCAACGAAACCAACGACACAGGTGGCAACGGCACGGGCGGCAACGGCACGGGCGGCAACGGCACCAACAACACCAACGGCACGGGCAACACGACGATGGGTCCCACCGAATTGGCCCTGACTCTGAATTCGATCGACACGAACCTGACTGCGGCCTTGGCCAGTCTCAATCTCACCGCCAATCAATCCTACATCGTCGATTGGACCCTCGAGGAGAACGGCTCGGTCATTCCACATGACACCGGTTTGTACAATTGGACCTCGGATGGCACGAACCACAGTTGGAATCGGACGTGGAATCTGACGGCGGGAGAATGGTGCTTCAGCGCAACGATCACGGCCAATTTCAGCGGACTGTCCTCAGTCGCAACCTGCTCAAATGTCACGGCCGCTCAAGGCAACGGCACGGGCAATGGCACGAGCATGGGCAGGGCGGTCCCGTCCGGTTGGCAGGTGCTATGGGTTGACTCCACGCTGGAGAATATGAGCGCGGGTGAGAGTCGAAATGCCACCCTTCGAATCTCTGTGCCACTCGGCGAATCTCCGGGTGATTACGGTTTCCTGCTCTCGGCCGGCTCGGCGATGGGCAATTTCACCATCTCAGAGACAATCGTCGTGCGGGTCAATGGCACGCACAATCTGACCCTATCCGCCGATGATGGCGGGGAGAACTGGCTTGGAAATGCCTCGGGTACCGTTGATTTCACCGTCATGAACGTCGGCAGTTCCGAAGCCGAGTCCATCTATTCCCTCTCCACGGTCACGGGCGTTTGCAACGCGACGCTCGATGCGGCCGAAGCGGATGGAGACCGATTGGCTGCGGGCCTGTCAGAGATGGTAACCGTCGACATCGAAATCGATGCGGATGCAGGTGAAGGCGAGACCTGTTCCATTCCCCTCGCCGCTTGGGAAGAGATTGGCCAGGTCGGTTATGCCCACACGTACATCGTCACCATCGGTGCGGCGCACAACCTCGCTCTGGTATCCTCAGAGAATGTCTCCCTGACACCCGGCTCGAGTTCCAGTGGCACGGTAACGGTCCGCAACACGGGCACCGAATCGACCTCACTGAGACTCAGCGGCAGCGAAGCCAACCTCTCCCTGACGACCGATTCGGCCTGGGTGTCCGTCGCCTCGGGTGATACCACCAGCCTCGATTGGACGGTCTCTGTGGACGGCGATACCGATCTGGTTGGCCCCCAAACCATCTCTCTCACCATCGAGACCGAAGACGGTTCTTCCACCCTCAACCTGAGCGCGAATTTGATGGTTGAAGCATGGGCTGCCATCCGCCTGTCCGGGCCCCTCGGCAGTGCATTCGATGTCGGGGCCGATGTACCTGCAACGGTGACCTTCTCTTTGGAGAACAATGGCACAGGTGTGGCCAATACCAGCCTTGATTGGAGTGATGCACCCCTCGGATTCAGCATCTCGACAGGCGAGGGCGCGCTGATCGTCTCAGGTGCGACCGGCGAACTCAGTCTTGACGTATCCGTGGCGGATGGTGTCACATCCGGGAGTTACGATTTCTCTGTCCACGCCGTCAACCCCGAGGATGGTTCCACGTGGGATACCGTCGGGATCACGGCCCACGTCAGCCAGCGCGCCGAGGTCCGTCTGCTCGTCGCCAGCGATGCGAAACCGGTCTCGAATCGGGCCGACACGACCTATATCGCAACGGTGATCAACGATGGAAATGAACCGGATACATTCTCCCTGTCGATGACAGGCGCATCTGGATTTGATGTCGACATCGACCCCCAGCACCAGATGCTCAACGCCGGCCAAAGTGTCGATGTGACCGTGACCCTGCGTCGCACTGGCGCCATCGGCGATGTGACGATGACCCTCGGCGTCACCAGTCTATCCGATGGCGATGTCCAAGCCTCCGTCAACCTCACGGCCACCGTGCCCACCATCTCGGTGCAGGTGACGGTGGCGACGAATGTCGAGTCGATCGACGCGGGCGGCACGGTCGCCCTCACCCTCTTCCTCGAAAATCTCGGCCAAGCCGAGGACACCCTGCTCGTCACCGGACCTTCCGGATTCGGTTGTGACCACCCCGCCCAGATGACCCTGAATGCCGGCGCGGCGGCGAGCAGCCATGCCGTGACCTGTGTGGCGATGAACGATTTGGCTGCGGGCAGCCATTGGCTCAATTTCACGACCACATCGTTGACCGATTCGAGTGAGTCCGCTTCGGATGGATTCGAGGTCGACATCGCCCCGGCCCGTGGTCAGAATGGCGACCCACTCATCACGGTGGAGATCCTCGGTGAGGAATGGTCACTGGCGTGGAATGCATCGGCGACCTATACCGTGGTCGTGACAAATGCTGGAAATGAGCACATCTCGGGCTTCCTCCACCTCGCGGGCGAGGATGTCAAGCAGCTCTACCCGGTCTGGTCGATGGTCGATTCGGGATTGGAGGCCAGCGCCTTCTCGGTTGCACCGGGAGCCTCCTCCACCTATTCCCTGACCTTGACAGCGACGACCGAGCCGAATATCGGCACCATCCAGTTCCGCATCGACGCCAGCGGCACCTTGTCCGATGGTCAGGGCTTCGCAGTGCCGAGCCCGGTCGTCGAGATGACCGTGGAACACCAACCCGCCCCGGCGACCGAGGCGGAATTGTGGGAAGGCGGCCCGATGGTCAATGCGTCGAACCTCGCCATCGGCATGCTATCCGGCTGGTTATTCGCCGCCCTGCTCCTCTTCTTCATCCGTCGCAGCGTCAAACTTCGCTCTGCCGATTCGGTTCAGGATGCCTGGGACGAGGCGGCCGAAGAAGAGTCCAAGGACGATGATCTCGAACATGGAGAAATTCGCCCCGACGAGGATGGCACGGCCCGTTGCCACGATTGCAGCGCGCGCATTCGTCTGCCCACCGAGAAGGAGGCGCCGTTCCGATTCAAGTGTCCGACCTGTGCCAAGATGAACCGCGTGATGCCACCGCGTGACGACTGAATCAGCGCTTTTCGGCGATCAACAGGAAGGCGGTATGCCCCATCGGCGTATTGCCTGGACGCACGCCGCCACGGCTCGCTTTGGTCCACAATCTCTCGATCATTTCACCGGCCCAATCGACGGTCAATCCGACCTCTTCACAGGCCTCCCACGCTTTCTCCAATTGATTGGACACCGGGCAATAGCAAGCCAAACGACCCCCATTTCGAAGATTTGCAGCCATCTGAGGGATGACCGGCCAGATCTCAGGAAGGTCGAGGATGATCGCATCCAGATCCTCAGCGTCGACCTCGGCCACATCACCCTCGATCAAGGTCCAATCTGGGAATTGTGACAGGGCACCGCGGGCACGCTCCATGTTTTCGCGTCCGACCTCGGCGTGTTCAGGTCGATTTTCGACCGAGATGAGGGTGCCTTTCTCCCCCAAGACATTGGCCAGATGCAGTGCGAGTCCGGCCGAGCCATGGCCGGCTTCGAGCACCTTTTGACCGGCCCCGATACCCATCCACGCGATCAGGAATCCCGCATCTTTCGGACTGATGATTTGGGCGCGACGCTTCATGCCGCGCCGCAACTCGGGCAGGCCCGCAGCGATGCGGGTGAACACCTTCTGTCCAATTTGGACACGATCGCCATCGACGGTGCCTTCCAAGACCTTCATCGGGTCGAAACGACCGATGCCTCTGACCTTGATTGCTCCCGTTTCCAACGGCACGATGTAGGTGCGGCCGTCGGCTTCTCTCAATGCTGTGAATGCTGTCATCGTGTCACTTCCCGGGTCCGTGGAACTCGACCCTGCGCGCAGGGTGCCGACCTGTTGAGGCGGCTGAGTGGATGTTTGGCCGACCGTGGTGGGATGTATCAATCCAACGATGGATGCCATCGCCTCGCCCACGGGGGCTAAAGCCCCCTTGGGCGGTTGACTTCGGCTTCCCGCACATTCAAGAACGTGGCCGAGCCCGAGAGAAATGCAGGAGCGAGGGCGATGGTGAACGAGGAGGTTGCCGACGAGGATGCCGTGCTCGAGGATCTCTCGCCTGACGTCCCCGAGAAGTCCTCTTTCGGCATGGGCGCCGTCGCCGAGGGCGCGGACGACCCAATCATCGATACGCCGGTTGAAGAATGGCTCTCCGGCATCGCCTTCGAGTCGACGGCCGACGTGCCGATTCCCGACCGCTTGGTCGATCAGGTGATCGGCCAGGAAGACGCCGCAGTGGTCATCCGCAAGGCGGCTGAACAACGGCGCCACGTGATGATGATCGGCGATCCCGGCACCGGTAAGAGCATGCTCGCCAAAGCCATGACCGAACTCATGCCCAGCGAATCCCTTGAGGACACCCTGTGCTACCTCAATGACGACGATGAGAACGAACCCCGCATCCGCACCGTGCCAGCGGGCCGAGGTGACCGTCTGGTCAAGGACCTGCGCGGCCAGATGCGAGAACAGCGCGAGCGCACCAGCCGCACCCTGATGTTTGTCGCATTGCTGATCGGTGGTGTCCTGATTCTGGCCACCATCCAAACCGGTGAGATCATCACGCTGCTCTTCGGCATGTTCCTGCTCGCCTTCGGTTACATGTTTATCAAAAACCGATTGGTCTCTGGAGAGGATGCCCGAATTCCGAAACTCCTCGTCAAGCACAAGCGTGGCGACGCACCCCCCTTCATCGACGCGACCGGCACATTGGCAGGCAGCCTGCTCGGCGACGTGCGCCACGACCCCTTCCAATCCGGCGGCATGGAGACCCCGGCCCACGAGCGGGTCGAGGGTGGCGCCATCCACAAGGCGCACGGCGGTGTGCTTTTCATCGATGAAATCAATCTCCTTCGCCTCGAGGAACAACAGGCCCTCTTGACAGCGATGCAGGAGAAGGCCTTCGCGATCTCTGGCCGATCCGAGCGCAGCAGCGGCGCGCTGACCAAGACCGAAGCCGTGCCCTGTGACTTCATTCTCATCGCCGCGGGCAATCTCGACGCGGTCGGTCATATGCACCCGGCACTGCGCAGCCGCATCCGCGGCTATGGCTACGAGGTTTACGTCAATTCCACGATGCGCGACACGGCGCGAAACCGTCGCCGCCTGATTCGATTCATCGCACAAGAGGTGCGCAATGAGGAGAACAAGAAGACCGGCACGCCGATTCCCCAGTTCGACCGTTCCGCGGTCGGCGTCATTCTGCGCGAGGCACAACGCCGCGCCGGTCGTCGTGGCAAGCTCACCCTGCGACTGCGTGAACTCGGTGGACTCGTCCGAATCGCCGGCGATCTCGCCTGTGAAGAAGACGCCACCATCACCTCGGCGCACCACGTCCTCGGTGCGCGTCGCATCGCGCGACCGCTGGAACAACAAGTTGCAGACCGCATGATCGAACATCGTCAGGATTACTCCCTGCTCGTCAACTCGGGTGAGCGCGTGGGTCGGGTCAATGGCCTGGCAGTTCTCGGAGCCGACAGTGGCATGTCCGACTTCAGTGGCATCATGCTGCCCGTCGAAGCGCTCGTCACCCCTGCACAGTCCAAGACCGGTCAAGTATTCGCAACCGGTGGCCTATCCGACCTCGCCAAGGAGAGCGTCACCAACGTCAGTGCAGTCATCAAGAAACTCACTGGCAAGGATGTCGGTGATTTCGACATCCACATCCAATTCGTCGACACCCACGGCGTTGATGGGGACAGCGCCAGCATCACCATCGCCACCGCCATCATCTCCGCCTTCGAAGACATCCCCATCGACCAGAATCTGGCGATGACCGGTTCGCTCTCCGTGCGCGGCGAGGTCTTGCCCATCGGAGGGGTCACAGCCAAGATTGAGGCCGCGGCCAAGTCCGGCATCAATCGCGTCATCATCCCTCGCGCCAACATGAAGGACGTACTCATCGATGATGCCTACAAGGACATGATCGAGGTCATCCCGGTCGACACCCTCGACGAGGTCATGGAGAGCGCACTCGTCGCCAATGTCAACAAGTCCTCTCTGGTCGAGCGACTCGGTTCGGTGATCGACCGCCTGACACCGAACCCGAGCGGACAACCATCGGCCTGAGCAAAGGTCATCCCCTTTCGGCCATGGCCGAAGGCCATGAGTGACGAGAAGAAGACCCCCACTGGCATGGGGATTGTTTTCGTTTGCATTCTTGTAGATATGATTGGATTCGGCATCATCATCCCTTTCCTGACCTACATGGTCGATCATCTGGCTCCGTCTGGAGAACCCCTTGGCTTGTGGGTGGCTGGGTTGATGGCTGCCTACGCGGGCATGATGTTCCTGTTCAGTCCGTTCTGGGGTGCGCTTTCGGATCGGGTCGGACGCCGGCCCTTGCTGATGTTCGGTCTGCTCGGGAATTCATTTGCATTCCTCATCTTCGGAATTTCCAGTTCGCTGATGATGGCCCTCGGCGCACGGCTCCTGGCGGGTATCGTCAACGCGAACATGTCTGTCGCCCGAGCCTACATCGGTGACATTTCTGAACCCCATGAAATCGCACGCCGACAGGGTATTCTCGGGGTCGCTTTCGGAATCGGTTTCTCCCTCGGGCCAGCCTTGGGTGGCCTTCTCTCGTCACCAGCCGATTGGCAGTGGACCGATGTGTTCGTCGGAACGGTGTTCGAAACCTACCCCTACCTACTGCCCTGTCTCGCATCGAGCGTCCTCTCATTCACAGGATTCCTGTTCGCCATCACGAAGTTGCCAGAAAGTCTTCCGAAAGAGAAGAGAGTGGGTGTTGAACAGCGGACTGCGCTGGGGACACTGAAACGGAATATGATGAACATCGGTCGGATGTTCAAGCACCCCGAACTCTCACCGGTACTTCTCTCGATGCTATTCTTCTGGATCGGATTCACCATCATGCACGTTGTTTTCATCCTCTTTACGATGAGAGCAGTGGTCGACGGCGGATTTGGATTCGATGAACAGGACAATGGTTGGGTATTCGCATTCATCGGCTTATCTGGCATCATCACCCAAGGCTTCTTGATCGGTGTATTGACTGACCGTTTCGGTTCATCTCGCCTGATGGCAATCGGCTTCCTCATCTGTGGATTGGGTTTGACCTCCATTCCGTATGTGCCTACTTCCCACCCAATGCTGGGCATGTTCTTGGTCAGCGGGCTCATCGCGTTCGGCAATGGCTTGGTGACACCGAGTAATATGGCGATTCTAACCCACATTTCGGGGCCTGAAGAGCGAGGCGCTGTGATGGGTGTGAGTGAGAGTCTCCGCGCCTTATCCTCGTTCACAGGCACGCTGTTGGGTGGCTTGGTTTGGGACCTGACGGTCAACCGGACCGACATGTGGGATTTCCACACCGCGTTCATGATTTGTGGCGTCACCTCGGTGATTGCGTGGGCCAGTTTCAGGTTCAGCAAGGCCTGGCGGTCGGAGGAATCCTACATTGATCGGGCGGTGGTTGGGTGATTGAACCAATGCTCGTCTGTCATGGCGGGGCTGGCCATGGTGCCAAGGACCAACCCGGGGTCGATGCGGCTGCGGATGCGGGTTGGGAGATTCTCTCAGGGGGAGGTTCAGCGCTCGATGCTGTTCTCGCTGCGGTTGCGGTGATGGAAGACGACCCCGCACTGAACGCCGGAACGGGCGGGCGAATGCGTTCGGATGGCAGCGTTCAATTGGATGCGGCGGTCGCGACCAGCGATGGTCGCCTCGGCATCGTCATGGCCCTGGAGGATACACCGAACCCGATTCACGTCGCCGCAGCGCTCCTCGACGAGCCGATACACATTCTCGCCGGCGATGGCGCCCGAACCTGGGCGGATGCGCAAGGATTCTCGCGGGCGACAGTGGTCGGTAGCGCCCGACCGGCCGATACCGACACGGTTGGCTGTGTGGCCATCGATGCGTCCGGCGCGATGGCGGTCGCCAGTAGCACCGGCGGTTGTACCGGCCGCCCCCGCGGCCGGGTCGGAGATACACCCTTGTGGGGCCCGGGCTTCTGGGTTGACGAACACTGTGTCCTCGCTGCGACCGGCATCGGTGAGGCGATCACTCTGGAGATGCTATGCTACCGCGTCTCTGGCTACGCAGGCACACTTGAGGAGAAGATGGCCAAAGGTCTGGCCCTATTCGACGAGGACATCGAGGTCGGTCTGATTGGCCTTTCAGTCACCGGGGAAGGATTGGGTCTTGCGAACACGACCATGCCGTGTGCGATCAGGCGTGCAGATCGTTGAGCATCTGCTCGAGCGCGGTGTTGATCTGTAGAATCAGGGTGCCGAACTCCATTGGAATGTTGGGGTCCTCGTAGAGTTCCTCCAACTTGGCCTGCGTGATGGCGATTCGAATATCCATCTGCTTGCCTTTGTTGAGCAACCACTTTTCGACGGCATCCTTGGCACCCTTGCGGATGTTTCTGGGTACTTTCGGGTCATCCAATTGCGTGATCACAGTGGCGATTTGCTGCATGCGATTCTCGAGATCCGTGGTCATGAAATGTCACCTCGAACATGCGTTCTGAGCGTTGGGGGGCCGGGGCTGCTTTAAGGCGCTTTCCGGTGCAGCAACTGAGCCACATGCTGGAAAACCTCTCTCCGCAGGATCTCATCGGGTGGACCCGACTCGCCGTTCTCATCCTCTGTTTCGGTGGTGCAGCTTGGTTGGACCACAAGACCCGCCGGGTCTCCAACGGCTGGTGGTTCGGTTGGGCAAAGCCCACGATTTTCTTGTTTTGTCTTGAATTGCTGGTGCTCGAAGCGGATTGGATGGTCTGGTTGACCGCCTCCGCGATGCTCGCTTTCGCCTCGACCGCCTTGATCGGACGCCCCTCTCTCGGCGATGTGCTGGCCGGGTCCAAACTCGACATCATCGTCAGTGGATGGTATCTTGTCGGCGCGGTCGGACTGGGCATGGGCGCGATGGCGCACGGACCCGTTCTTCTCGACATGTTCAACCCAGACAAGGCCTGGATGGTCGCGCCCGAGGCGGAACGGATGGCCATGCTATGGGGCCAGATGCTGCTCGTTGGTCTGGCGTTGCTATTCTTCGAGATGGCCTGGCGATTCCGCATGCTGCACGGAGGTGCCGATGCCAAGGCGATGATGCTCGCTGCACTGCTCATTCCATCCTGGAGTGGCGCACCTTGGCCGCTGTGCGCGACGGCACAGGGCAATCTGATCCCGCCGGCCATCGCTCTGATGATTTGGGCGGGACTGGCCTTCCTCGTTCTGCCGCTAATCATGCTCGTTCGCAATGCCAAGGCTGGGGATTTGATGCCGATATCGATGTCTTGGCACGCATCGCGCATGGCACTCGACCAGATTCCAGACAACCATGTTTGGCTGCTCGAGGAGGTCGTCGACAAACCGGATGGCAGCCGAGGCGTTACGCGAAGGATGCGACCTGTGCGCGGAAGTCGAGCAGAAACCGATGTCGAAGCCGTGCTCTTTGAACTCTCTGAAGAGGGATTGGAGCGCGCTTGGGTGACGGCGAAGCACCCCTTCCTGCTCTTTGTTTTCCCGGCGATTATCCCCTTGGTGATTCTCGGCGACCCCATCACTTGGGGCCTTGAGTTACTCGGGCTGATTTGAACTCAGGCGATTCTCTCGACCGTCTCGGGCGTGATTGCCTCATCCTTGGTCACTCGGAATGAGATGGCCTTGAGATTCTCCGGGCCATTTCGGAACTTTCGGATGACCATTCGGGTCTCGAAGTCCGTGCCCATCATGCCAACCTCGAATTCCATCACGATGTCACAGATCGCATACAATTCGCGCTCGACGGATTTGTCGACCATGTCACTGGATATGTTCAGGAGCAGAATGCCTCGGTGTAACTGGGTGTGGGCCTGCATCATGCGGAGCATCGAGATCACCCGCGCGGGGTCATTTCGTGCGAAGAAGAAGTCGAGATTGTCGACCACCGCGCGGAAGTAAGTCGGCAACGAGGTCACCTGGCTGGTCAGGTCGGTCAGATAATCGTGCACCTCTGTCTCGACGAAGCGGGTCTGCGCAAGGCGTTGGATGTCCTCCATCGAGAATCCTTCAAGCCGATAGCGGCTGGCCCGGAGGTCGCGCTCGAGGACGTTTCGGTTGTATTCCTCGCCCAGCGTTCGAACCATGATGTCTGTCGGCCAGTCATAGCGCTTGTACAGCGCGAGAATTTCGGATTGGCTCTCCACGGTCGACACCAGCAAGGTGTTTTCCGGGTCTTCGGCCACTGAGGAGAACTGCTTCCCGAACAGGTCCATGCCCGCACCTTGGTTGCCGATGGCGAGGAGGGTGAATCCGCGCGGGATGCTGCCCTCATTGTGTGGGCTTCCGGTGAGGATGGAGTCGAATTTCGCAGAGCCGATGCTCCCCATGTCGCCGTAGAACTCCTCATCATCGGATTCGAATCTCACAGTTGTGACCATGTTTCATTCCTCCATCAGTTGATGACGACCTGCCCGCGATCGATCAGATCGGTGCAATAGAGATCCAGATTCGCCAGCACACCGGGAGGCGTCTGGTCGGGCACGTTGACGATCGCGGTGAGCACCTCTCGTGCGCGGAATGTGTTGATGAAGGTGTGGAGGTACTCGGCCAGCATGCGACCCTCATTGTAGATCGAGAGTGCATTCACCGAATCGAGGAGTACGAATGACCCGGTGTCGGTGTGCTCACCGAGGTGGTAGAGGGTCTGCAACATGATCGATTCGAGCATGATGGGGCTGTCGACGAATCGGACGTTTTCGTAGGGGGTTTCCGTGCCACCAATGAAACCTGCCGAAACCGTGTCGATGAAGGTGATTCCAGTGGTGTCGATGCCGATCTCGTCGAGGGTCTGGATGATCTCGACCGCGCGGCGTGAGGCACAGATGTAGACGCCTTTCATCTCGAAGCCTTGAATCAAGGGTTGTAGAATACTCGCGATGATGAGGAAAGAATTGCTCGTGCCAACCCGCACCTGGATGGCGGAGGACGGGTTGACCTCTTCGGCCAATTGTGCAGCGATGCCGCCATCGAGCTCAATCATTCGCGGCACCCCACTTCAGCATCGGAGTCATCATGACGCCTTTCCGGGTGAGCTCCATCGCATACTTCGCGCGCGAGTGTTGGGTACCGCGCATCTTGACGACCTGGATGAACCGGAGCAGGTGACCCATGCGCTCGACATCGCCGAGCACGAGGATCCCATCGAGAATCGCCTCCTCCACACCGAAGGAGGACCAGTAGGCCTTGGCACCGGAAGAGGTGATCTCAGAGACGAGCAATGCCGTGCAGCCCAATGTTGAGAGCGCCTTTCCGAGTTTGAAGAGGAAATCGCGAATCAGCTGCTCGCTGGGAATCTTGTAGCAGAGCGTTGTCACCGAATCGATCACGAGTCGGGTGACTCCGATCGTGTTTACGATGTCGGTAATCGACTTGACCATGGCGTCGATATCCGTGAGGTCGAAGGTGGATTTCGTCATGCCGAGCCAAGAGAAGAGCACGTCCATGTCGAAGACATTGATCAGGCCTTGATCGACCAGTCGCATGTCGAAGAAGTCGAATTGCCGAACGTTTTCCAACAATTTCACCGAAGGTTCTGTGGCTGAGAAATGGGCACATGCTTCCCCCGCGCGCGCGCCGTTTACGAGGAATTCCATGCACATCGTCGTCTTGCCCGACCCGCACGTTCCCGCCACCAACACGGTCGACCCATAGGGGATGCCACCGCGGAGAATTTCATCCAGCCCGCGGATGCCCGTGACACAGCGGTCACGCTCGTACTGTGGGTTCGGCATCATGGTGAACGCACCTCGGATTCGGCAGCCCTTAGATAAGCCGATTGACGGAACCGTGCTGAAATGGTTTGCCTCACCATCCGGGCGTCCCACCCACCATCGATGTCCAATTGGTGACGCTGCTCGGACTGCCGCCTCCATCGTAGGTCAGGGATTGGTTCGAAGCGATCGTCCAGGAACTGTCCCATGTGATGATCATCACCTCTTCTGTGTAGGCGGTTCCTGCCTCTGTCCAACCGAGCGTGAGGGTATCTCCGCCAGACGACAGGGCATCGATGCCACCGACGCCGAGCACGCCCGAGGAGAGCAGGGTGATCGTCGGCACGCCAAATGGATTGTATTGGGTTTCACCATCGCCCGTACAGATGAGCAATCCGCCGCCGGCCAAGGCGCCGCCGCCGCCGAGAGGCGCGGAGGCTTCGGGAATTGCGAGGCTCCAACCGGAGAGGTTGACGGCAAATCCATCCGGGTTGTACAATTCGATCCACTCGGGAGGCCCGTTCAGCGGGTCGACCATGAATTCGGAGATGTGGAGGGAAGAGGGCATCCGTCCCGCATCGTGGACCTCGAGTGTGACGCGCACCTGTTCGAGGTCCACATGCATCAAACGACTGGCGGTCGAGCCGCGGGTGGCCGAGGCGCGTGGGGTACCATCTGCGAACAATTCAAGTCCGATGCGACTGGCATTGGAACTGTCGACAACGGTGATGGTCAGGTTGATGGCCAAACCTTCCTGAATGCCCAAGCCATGAATCAGCCGATCTTCGGTCACATTTGCGAGAGCGGCGATACGATTCACATCGAGATGGCCGCGACCGTCGCCGAGCCCGGGCAGATGATCCGCTTTGAGCAGGGTCGTGGCGTTCATCAGATGCCAATCTGAGGTAGAGTTCGCAATGTCTCTCACGCCGTTCACATGCGGGACGACATGACCGGGTGAATCGGTCAATCGCTCCAGCCCATCGATCGCCATCTGATCGTAACGGTCCGCATCGGGGACATTGCTGCCGAGTTTCAATTGACTGAGGGCGAGGAAGGCGGAGACGATGACCAGAAAGAGCACGAATGCCGAGAGGAATTCCACGACGGCGGTCATGGCCTGTTCATCCGATTCTCTGCGCGCGCAGGATTCGACCTCTCGACCGCTCGCCATCGCTCCGCCATGGTGCCGCCGACCATCAATCCTGTGGCCGAGTCCACCCCCTTTCGAACCCTTCTCGGGCCGCATCGGTTCGCCGAGGGGTATTTACGGACTGTTTGAACTCGTGAAGGTGATGGCTTCCTCTCAGCGCGCCCTACGGGCGCGTTCAGGTCAGCGGGCGAGCGCCCTCGTTCTCCTCCTCATTTTGAGTTCTTTGATGGCCTTCGTGACGCCGGTATCGGCCTCCCCCGCAACCGATGATCTGTCCATCGATGCAGGCATCAAACCCATCGTGAATGCCCACTACGACTTCAACGAACTCGTCTTTCCCGAGGTGCTGATTTCGAATGAGTTGACCTCAAATTCGGACAGTCGCCAAATCATGGCGGCGATCTGCCCCGGGGATCACACGGCGACGATGACCTGCCCCACCGGGAGTGGCACGACAGATTCGTTGAGCCAGGTCCCCAACCTCGGTCCCAAGGAATCGGTGACGATCACGTTCAACACCCTCTTCTTCTTCCCCAGTTCACCGGGCGTTCACACCGTCGTCTTCTGGTTCCCCGCCACGGATATTGACGATACCGATGACCGGGTGGCTTACACCTTCGATTATGACCAGCCGCTCCGCGATTTGATTGTCAACGGACATGATGTCGATACCTCAGTGATTTACAACAGCGGCGTGCCGATTCCCGCCAATCTCGACTTGAGAGCCCGTTCATGGCTGGACGGCCTGAACTTCACGACGGGATGGACCATGCATCTGATCGAACCACTGGTGGCCGAAGCCGAGGATTGTGTGGATTGGCAGAAAAATTTCACCGGAGTCGGCGACGCGTTCGGCAATGAGATTATTCTACACGATGTCACCCACGACGATGTATCGGAAACCATACACTACGCCCCCTACGACATGCGGATGAATTTGAGCAATGACTCGATGTGGATCCACGCCGATATCGATGTGCTCGGTAGCGAATACGGCCAGCCGCATTCCGTTGAGATTGTCGCCATCAACAACGGGACGGAATTATTCACCACTTGGTTCAATTTCACTGGTGATGGTACGCCCCGGAATCAGCGCGTTTCCCAGTCCATCGCAGGCATCGACAATGGCACCACCTGTTTCTCTGCCCGGATGACTGTGCCAGACATTCAGGTTGCGAGCGATTCCATGGATGTCGGTGGAATCAGTGGTTCATTCAACTCCCAACCTCTCGCCTTGCCCAATATCACAGCCCCTTACGCGGGTGAATTTGAGGTTCGAGCAAGCATCTCTAACACCTTCATCGACCCGAACCCTCACAATGATCAAGTCTCCTTTGACATCATCGTCGATGACACGGTCAACGCTTGGATTCGCGAAGTCGTCCCGGCCCGTGGCACGACCACCTACGTCGATGTGAATGGCAATACCGTGGTGCGGTTCCCCTACGGTGATGATTCGATACGAATCGTCTCGGGCAACATCGGGTGGAAACCGGTCCAAGCACTGGTGGAAGTGAACATACTCGAATTCCATTCTCGAGATCTCGCCGCGGGACCCTACACGTGCAACATCTCGCTGCTGCCGGGTGAGGAGATTCGGTGTGATTTCGACTTCGCCAGCACCGGCCTGTACATTCTCAATGCATCGATCGTGATGACGGACGGTGGCATCGATGTGGACACGAGCGACAACTGGTATGAGGTCGGTATCACGGTCGACTTCGGCCTGATCAATCCAGTCATCGCCAATCCGGGACCCAACGCCATCTATGAGACCGGCGACACGATTCTCGCTGTGGCGGGAGTGAACCCCCTCGCGCCGATGCCCTTGAATTTCACTTGGAAATTGAACTATGTCGAGGTGCTCGGTTATGGGCAGACTGCGAACATCACCATGCCGATGGGCGAATGGCTGCTGACCGTCTATGTGACCGATGAGGCGGACAACCTCGAGATTGCCGCCCAATCGGTTCGCATCCTCAATCGTGTCGAGTTCGCAGCCGCACCCCACATCATGAGCGGTGTCGCCGTCTCGACCGCGCCGATGGAATTGACCTTCGACACGCCCGAGCTTCCACCGACGGGCATCCTCTATCCGACGGCATTCAACAAAGGCAAGGACCCACTCGTGATGTTCAACGCGTCGATGCGATCCACTCTTGGCGTCCCGATCGAGGTCGACGTCTTCGAAGCCTGGCTCGATCTCGCGGCTTTCCTTCCGCCCGCGATCAATGCCTCGACAGTCGAAATTCTCCGCATGCCGACCTGGGGCGGTTTGATTCTGGAAGAGTTTGATTTGGATGGGTATTCTGAAATCTACGAGAATGGGACCCTATACTTCCGCGTCGAAGGTGATGCAGGTGGCGCTTTCATGCTGATCGGGGCACTGGACCCGGTCGTTGTCAACCCTGGGTCGCTGGATATCGTTCTGCAGAAGGACGGCCAGGTCAAGGTGGTGTGGGACAACGAGGGAGACACCGAAAATCCCTACTTCGGTGGATGGCGCCTGTATCGCAAGACGACGCTGACGTTCTCCTATCCCTTCAACTCGCAATCACAGTTCAATTCCGCCACCCTCGGCTATCACGTGCTGGACCTGGCGCCCGGAACTGAAGAATGGCAGGATCCGAATTTCTACGAGGACGGCACCTGTCTATCCTTCCTCGTCATGTCCCATTCGCGCGGCGGCGTGGCCGACTGGCATTACGGAAACGTCACCCGTGGCACTTGGAATGAAATCACTCAACGGATGGACGTCCCTGAGATCTGCGTCGATGATCTCTCCCCATCGACCGAGGTCATTGGCATGCGTGGCAAGGTGATCTTCGACAACGCCACAAAGAAACACAGCACCAACATCTCTTGGACCTGGCCACCCGTCGGTGATGAAGGACCCTTGACATGGTCTCTTTACCGGGCCCAATCGACGGTATCAACGGTCGAATTCATGGAACCGCTCGTCTCTGGCTTGGTGGCGGTCCCCGGTGAGAAGGCTTGGTACGGTGAGACCGAGAGCGCATTGCGAGAATCGGTTCACCTCGAGCAATTCTACTATTACGTCTTGATTCCGTTCGACGCCGTCGAAAATAGCGATTTCCTGGTCCGTTCGAACAATGCCGTTGGGTTGACGCTGGATGACCAGTTCTGGGATTACCATCTCCCCCCACCTCCACCGCCGGAACCGGCGCCTCCAGAAGTGCCGTTTTACGGGCCTTCACCTTGGTATGGGCGCCTGCTCGATGACATGGAGAAGGGTGGATTCCAGCAGGCGGGACTTGCCGCGGCTGGCGTCGTCCTCATGAATCTCTTCCTGATTCCGCCGATGATCAACAAACTGCGCGCCAAGAAGCGGAAGGTTCGACGAATGAAGGCACGGCAGGCACATCAGCAAGGCATGCTCGATGCGGATGAATTCGCGGACGACTTCGATGAATTCTTCGACTGACAGGTCGGATTCATCGCGGGGAAAAGGCAACCGCTCGGCTTAAGGCACGGGCTTCGGTGGCGCGGCTGCACAGCGACGATCGCATAGCCTGGCCATTGCGCTGGATTGCTAATCCAGTGGGTTCACCCACGGGAGTTCAAATCTCCCTCGTCGCGCCAAAAATCACCAAAAGTCAGCGACAGGGAGTTTGAACTGCGGTCACGCCGAACACCAAAAAGCATCACAGCCGCGTGGCCGCGAAGTTCAAATCTCGGCGCTCGCCCAAAATAAGCACCAATAAGCGGTGCGAGCGGCTAACCGACTGTGTTCGCTTGGTACGTTCGCGCTTCCTTCGGGCTTCGCCCTCAGTCCAGCGCTCAGATATCCCTCGTCGCGCCCACCGCGCCGCCACCGCGGCACAACCACAATCTCACTCCTCTTCATCACCGATCGCATCGGTCGGACCATCGTCCTCACCAATCAGTTCCGCAGGCAGTCGGGCAGAGGAGATGATCTCGTCAGCAAAGCCACCGTTGACCTTGTCTCGGACCTCCATCACCCAGGTGCCCTTGGCGACCCGTCCGGACTCGGCTGTCTGGTGAGCCGCGAAGCGAATCAGCATGCCCGAGCCGGCGAGCAGGAAGATCTGGTCATCGACATCCGGAATCTGATGGATGCGCACAATCTCATCGCCCGGCCACAGCTTTTCCAGCGCGGTGATGTTCTTGAGTTCGTTCTCTGGGAACTTGGCATTGTGCCATTCGACCTTGGCCTTGTTCGTCATGGCCGTCCAACGCTTGGGGTCATGGCCCGTGGGGAATCCTTCGCCGCGCAGTCCCATCGAATTGACACCCTGCGTGCCACGGTTCAGAGACTCGGCAAAGCCATCCCGAACGGTGGTCACCTTGCCGTCCTCAGTGATGGGCTGACCCTCCGCATCGAGTTTGGGAATCATATGCCCAGTGCCGAGGCGGGTCCGCTTGGCCATGCCAAATTTCGAGATGGTCAGCACGGCGGTGTCCTCCTCATCGGAGACGATCATGCCGACCAGATGTCCGAGGGATTCGGTTTCGCCGGATTCAGGGCTCTTGCGGTGCAGCTTGATGCCGATCTTGGGCTGCGTATTGCGTCCCATGGCACGAAGAATCGGGCTGAGTTTCCCATCGCGTTCCTTCAGCATCGAGGGCTGGAATCGGCAGGCTCGGCCGAGGTTCGAGATGAGCACGACATGGGCATCTTCACTGCCGTGTCGCACGCCGACAAGTCGGTCCCCTTCGGGGAGAATCAGGGCGCGCTTCCCGGTCTTGTTGATGGATTTATCACCGACAAATTGTGAGAGGGGTGTCTTCTTCACTCGGCCATTTCGGGTGGCGAAGTAGATGTAATGCTCCGCCGCATTCGCTTCCATCTCATTGGTGATGGGCAGAATTGAGACGATGACCTCGTCATCTTGGATGCGCGTGAGCACGTTGCGGATGTGACTGCCTTTGGCCTGACGGCTTGACTGGGGTGTCTCCCAAGCCTTGATGCCGTAGACCCGACCGTCCATTCGCCCCTCCTGTTTGTGCCCCTCGGCGAAGGGCTTGTTGGTGAAGATGAGAATGCGGTCCTTGCTGAAGCAGGAGACGATCAACTTCGCTGCATCCTCGGTCTTGGTCGTGACGCCTTTGACACCGCGGCCGCCGCGATTTTGTACGCGGAATACCTCGGCCGGCAGGTGTCGGATGTAGTCATCCTCAGACAGTGAGATGACGAGGGCACGCTCCTCGATGAGGTCCTCTCGGTCCATTGAGAGTGGCATCGGGTCGATACTGGTGCGTCGGTCATCGCCGTGCTTGTGGACGATTTCATCGAGTTCTGCGAGCAGAATCTCGAGTTGGCGACGCCGGCTGCCAAGAATCGAGTTGTACTCATTGATCGATGCCTGCAAGTCATTGAATTCATCTTCGACCTTCTTGGTGTCCATCTTCGAGAGTTGGTAGAGACGACGCTCAGCGATCGCTTTCGCTTGTGGCTCGGTGAAGGCGAATTTCGGAATCTTGCCGAATTGGATATCACCGCGGAGAATCTGTTCGAAATTCTCCCGGCTTTCCGCGCCCTTGCCAGCGGTCACAATCTCATCGATGCGCGCTTGGGCGAGGACCAATCCTTCGAGCACATGGGCGCGGGCCTCGGCCTTGGCCAGTTCGAAGAGGGTGCGGCGTCGGATGACCTGCTCACGGTGTCGCACGTAGGTGTGGAGAATCACGGGGAGAGTCAGGAGCACAGGTTCTCGGTTGAGGATTCCCATCATGTTGGCGGAGTAGGATTCCTGCAGTCGACTCGATTTGAATAGCTGGTTGAGCACCGCATGAGGGTCAGCGTTCTGCTTGACTTCAATGACCACGCGAATGCCCTCTTTGCTGGATTCATCCCGAATGTCTCGGATGCCTTTGATCGTCTCCTTGCTGACCATGTCCGCGATGCCCTCGAGCATCCCGGCTTTCTTCACCTGGTAGGGGATTTCATGGACGATGATGCGCTTTCCATCGTCATCATCGAGCACATCACAATCGGCACGGATGTGGAATTTCCCGTGGCCGGTCTCGTACATGTCACGGATGCCATCGATGCCATAAATCATCGCGCCGGTGGGGAAATCTGGTCCCTTGAGATGGACCATGTACTCGCTCACATCGATCGTCGGTGGGGTCTCGGGGTCGCCATTTTCCTCACCCTCTTCGAGAATTCTGTCGATGTGGAGGTGGACAGCTGCGGCCACCTCAGGCAAGTTGTGTGGGGGAATTTTTGTCGCCATGCCGACAGCGATTCCATCGCTGCCATTGAGCAGTAGATTCGGTAGGCGCGCGGGCAATACCTCCGGCTCCTGCTCGGAATCATCGAAATTGGGCTGAAAGTCGACGGTTCCTTTCTTGATGTCCTCGAGCATATGCCCTGCCAATCGGTCCAGCCTGCTCTCGGTGTATCGCATCGCTGCGGGCGGGTCACCATCGATGCTGCCGAAGTTGCCCTGGCCGTCGATCAACGGGTAGCGCAGGCTGAATTCCTGTGCCATCCTGACCATCGTGTCATAGATCGACTGGTCGCCGTGAGGGTGGTATTTCCCCATCACCTCGCCGACCGAGCGGGCCGACTTCGAGTAGGAGCGGTCAGCGGTATGGCCCGCTTCGTGCATGCCGAAGAGGACGCGGCGGTGTACCGGCTTCAGTCCGTCACGAACATCGGGCAAGGCGCGACCGACGATCACGGACATTGCGTAGTTGATGTAGGACGTGCGCATCTCATCATCGAGGGTGTGGCGGACCTGATTGTCCGTCGGGTTGGGGCTGAGGTTCTCTTCTTCACTCATTGAATCCCCTCACACGTCCAGGTTGGTCACTTCTGCAGCGTAGCGCTCGATGAAAGCGCGTCGGTCAGCTACGTCATCCCCCATTAGGGTGACAAAGAGGTCCGATGTTTCGCCATCGTCACTGAAATCGTTCGCCGTCACCTTGAGTAGGGTTCGGTTGGCCGGGTCCATCGTCGTCGTCCACAATTGGTCCGGGTTCATCTCACCCAGACCCTTGTAGCGCTGGATGCCAATCTTGGCATCGGGATTGTCGGCGCGGAATTCTGCGATCAGGGCATCGCGTTCCCTTTCGGTATAGGCATACTTCGAGGTTCGACCACGGGTGACCATGTACAGTGGAGGTTGGGCGATGAAGACGTTGCCCGCCTCGATCGCGGGGCGCATGAAGCGCCACAAGAATGTCAGAATCAAGGTGCGAATGTGGGCGCCATCGACATCGGCGTCCGTCATGATGATGATCTTGCCATAACGCAGCTTCTCGACGTTGAAGTAGGTGTCCGAATCGGGCATCTCCTCCTCTCCTTCAGCCCGTTCAGGCGGATTGCCCACGCCGGCGCCAAAGGCTTTGATCATCGTCTGAATCTCATTGTTCTGGTATACCTTGGCCTGGTTTCGCAGCTGTCTCTCAACATTGAGGATCTTGCCTCGCAGCGGTAGAATGGCCTGAGTGCGCCGGTCGCGCCCTGTCTTGGCAGAACCACCCGCAGAATCACCCTCGACCACGTAGATCTCGCATTCCTCGGGCTTGCGGCTCTGGCAATCGGCCAATTTCCCAGGGAGACCGCCACCTTCGAGCACACCCTTGCGTCGGGTCAGATCACGGGCCTTGCGGGCCGCTTCACGGGCCTTGCTCGCGAGCACAGCCTTGTCGATGACGATCCTGGCAACGGAGGGATTCTCCTCGAAATGCTCGGCGAGTTTCTCGTTGACAACGCTCTCGACGATGCCTTGAACCTCGTTGGAGACGAGTCGATCCTTGGTTTGACTCGAGAAGGAGGGGTCGGGGTGTTTGACGCTGATCACCGCGGCGATGCCTTCACGCACATCGTCGCCGGAGAGTTTGTCGACTTTCTTCAGCAGATTTCGGTTCTTCGCATAGCGGTTGAGTGTGCCTGTCAGCGCACTTCTCAGGCCGGAAAGGTGGGTGCCACCGTCCCGGTTTCTGATGATGTTGGTGTAGCAGTGAATCGATTCATTGTAGGCGTCGGACCATTGCATGGCCAGCTCGACGTGAATCTCACCCGCTTCGATCTCGCGCATCCCACGGATGTGCACCACGTCATTGTGGAGGGGGCGGCGGCGTTCGTTCAGTTGTTTGACGAATTCAGAGATGCCGCCGTCGTATTGGTGCTCGATTGTCGCAGGGGGATCTTCGCGTTCGTCGGTCAGCGTGATCTTGAGGCCCGCATTGAGGAAAGCCGTCTCCCGGAGTCGGGTGCTGAGCGTGGTAAAATCGAATTCAGTGACCGTCGTGAAGATCTCCATGTCCGGTTTGAATGAAATCGTCGTTCCGGTGCCGACGGCATCAGCGACTGCCTCGATCGGACCGGTGGGCACGCCGCGAACATAGGTCTGCTCGTGCAACTTCCCATCGCGTCGGATGCTCATCTTGAGCCATTCCGAGACGGCGTTCACCGCCGAGACGCCGACACCGTGCAGTCCTCCCGAGACCTTGTAGGATGAATTGTCGAATTTCCCACCGGCGTGCAACTTGGTCATGATGACCTCGGCGGCGCTGATGTCGAATTCGGAATGGATGCCGACGGGGATACCGCGACCGTGGTCGACGATGGTCACGGAATTGTCCTTGTGGACGGCGACATCGATCGTATCGCAATGACCGGCGAGATGTTCGTCGACCGCATTGTCGACGACCTCCCAGATGCAATGGTGAAGGGCAGACCCATCGTGGGGGTCACCAAGGTACATTCCAGGTCGTTTTCGCACTGCTTCAAGGCCCTCGAGGACCTGAATGCTGTCTGCACTGTAGTCGGCGTCGGTCACAAGATTCACTTCCAATTCCGGCTTTGTCTTGAGGACCCCTTAGGGGTCCTCAACGAACTGTTCTTGGGTGGTCCGTGGGGGTTCTTGAATGATTCGACTGGAGTCCCTCTGAAACCGCTGAAAGTGGACCCCTCGAACCCCGCTGAAACCACCTGAAAATGGCATTTCTGGGGGTTGAATCTGGACCTGAAAGTGATGCCCCCTCGCGTACGGGTGGGGAATGTATCTCGCGCACCCGCGCCCATGTGCGCTCGCAATACGATTAAACAGGGAGTGCCGGTCGCCGCGCTCGATGAGTTCGACACTGATCTGCGTCACCCTGCGCGGCCATTCGATCGAGAACATGATCCGAGACGCGAGCCGGGCCACCGCCGCAGGTGCCGACCTGGTCGAAGTGCGCTTCGACAATCTCTATGTCAACCGCATCGAAGTCGATTCGATCATCACTCAGGATTCCAAGGGTGAGGATGTCGTCGACCGCCAACCGCCGATCATGGATCCCCGACCAATCGAAGAGATTGATGTCGCCGCTTCGATCGAGGCGCTGAAGGATGGCATCCAGATCCCCGTCATCTTCACCTGCCGCGCCACTGGCGAAGGCGGTCAATTCCATGGAGATGAGGCCAGCCGAGCCACGGTTCTCGCCGCCGCAATCGAGAGCGGTGTCAGCTGGGTCGACATCGAGGTCTCGATGGAGGAAGGGCTTCGCAGTGGGCTGTTGAAGGCCGCAGGAGAAGCGACGAAAATCATCGCATCCGCACACCTTCAAGCCGTCCATTCGACCGAAGAAATCCTCGAGCAAGTGGAAATCCACTCTGAAGAGGGCAGTCTCCTCAAATTCTGCTTCACCGGCGTCGAGCACGGCACGAGCCTGCACATCTTCGAGGCCGCACACGCACTGGCGAAGGAAGAGAAATCCGTGGCCCTGATGGCCAGAGGTCCGGGTGGAGACTGGACCCGCATCCACGCGCCGCTGCTCAAGCAACCGTTGGTCTACACGACCCTCGACCGAGATTACTCACTCTTCCAGCGCGGCCAGGTCAACATCAACGACCTGCGTACCGCCTGGCGACTGCTCGAATACGAGTGATCAGATTTGGTCTGGCGGTGGCAGCACCGGTTCGGGCTGCGCCGGCGCAATCGCCACGACAGGCGCAACGCCCTCCGTCTTCAGATGATCCATCTGGGTATCGCTCACCATCGGGTCCAATCCGGCTTTCATGTACCGGTGATGAACGAGGAAGGGCGCGGCGAGAATCCCCAACAAGGCACCACAACAGACCATCGTCACCGTCCAGTTGGGCAAGGCGAAGCGCTCCTCGACCATGACGACAAGATCGACCGTGAAATTTCGATTCGGCACCCCGGCATCGTACTGGCGAATATTGTCCCATGAATCGATCATCAGATACATCGTCTGCCAGTGGACGGAATCACTCCACGGATCTTGGCTGCGCTCCTCGTGGTCAAGCGACACGGCGAACTTCACCTCGTCGACCTTCTCATAAGAGTGCACATCACGGAACGGGTGCCAGAAAATGGCATTCTGCATCCACGGTGGGGAATCTTCGATGCCGTCCCTGAAACCATCTCCGAGGTTATTTCGGGTGGTGTAATCCCATTGATAGCGACCTCGATCCATCTCTTTGAGCAGGTAGACATCCGCGATTGGCGTCGCTTGATTCCCCCCTTCGTATTCGGGTTGGAAATCGATGCAGAATGTGTACTTCCATCCCGTTGTGAGGTTCATTCGCAGGCTCACTGCGGAGTCATTTGCCAAAAAGAAGGAGGTGTGAAACCCCTCTTCCAGACGGCTCAGACCTGTGTTCCAATATTCGTAATCTTCGTCCCAGCCACCCTCGTCACCGTAGTAATATTCGTCCCCTTCACTGATGAGCACCTCTTTTTCGATCGTCGTGCCCCACGCAGGGGTCGACCCGCCGTCTTTGAGGGTACAGTTGGTCGCGGCCTCGACGACGGGTGCAGGATCGAGGCCAATCTCTTGGGTGATGATGGTGAGCAACGGCAGCAGGATGAGGGCGATTACCCACACTGTACTCCGCTGTCCATTGGCCATTCTCGGGTCACCGCCGGCGTCTGCTGGTAACAGGACGCACATAACCCGATTCCTGGCTTCGCCGGTCATCCTTGGTCAGATGTTTGGGTTTCGGAGGTGGTGTGTGCTGGTCCATGCCGAGGATGCCGCCCTCGGTGTGAACCTCGGCGACATCGTAGGTGGAAGCCGCATCTTCAGCCGCCACTTCAACCTCCTCGGGTTGGCGCATCACCAGCCATCCAAGGGTCAGAACCAAGGCGATCAGGATGATGATGTAGAGACTGCCGGAATCGGATGAAGGCAGAAGATCCTGCCAGGACAAATCGCCGACCCCGCCCCCGTTCGCATCCGGTGGTCTGACACTGACCTCATAGGCCTGCATGGTGCAGACGCCGGTGTCATCACAGACCTTCAGCAGGATTGTCACCTGACCGGATTCATTCCACGAACTGTCGATTCCACGTCCATTTCGAACCTCGAGATTGGTCACCCAATCGTCGTGCAGGTCGCCATTTCCATCCGCGTCGACGCTGTCGTCAAGATCCCACCAATAGGTGAGGCGCGCATTGAGCTCGACATCTCGATCGTTGGTCGGGTCGCCGTCAGAATCGCTGTCATTGCCGAGGTCTTCATCGCGCCAAGCGACGATGCCCTCAATCAGATCCGCATCCTCTGCGAATCCTTCGAAAATGTTGACTTCATTCGTGATGACGAAATCTGAATCGATGATTGATTCGGCCATGATGATCGGCGCACTGGAGACCCATACTCGGATCGATGTGCTGTTGGTGTCACCGGTGCCATAGCCGTCGCGAACGATCAGTGTCACGGTGTACTGCCCCGGCGAGTTGAACGTGTGCCAGGCATCGGTTGCATGGGTTGGAGGCGATGCATCGCCCCAATCCCAAATCGTGTCGACGATGCCGTTCCAATCGGCGGCGTTCGAGTCCGGATTCGTCATGCCGCCAAAGGCGATGTCCGCGTCGTGCGAACCTGCGGATGAGAAGTGCATCACGGTGCCGGGTGCGACGAAGATGTCGCCTTCATCGGTGAAGGTTCGACGCCATTCGTAGACGGAGAGGTCCGAACCGGGGACGTCGATCGGTGCCCCGTTCAGCCAGGCTTCCTGCGCTGTCATCACCGGCACGGGGAGCGGGTTGGCGATGTGAATCGTGTAGGACTTCGGCAGCGAATCATCTCCTCGCTCATCGGTCACGATCAAGGTCACGGTATAGACGCCGGGCTCGGTGAACTGGTGCATCACCATGTTGCCTGCAATCGGATCATCGATGCTCGTGATCGTCCAGTTGTGGGTCAGGTTGCCTGAATTCCCATCCGGGTCGAAGGAGGACGAGACGAAATTGTAGGCCTGCAGGGTTGTGCCGTCAGCGGGGCGCGGGAAGATGGCAACAGGTCGCTGATTCAGCACTTCGATGCTGAGCACCGCAATGCCGACATCACCGGTGTTATCCACCGCGATCACGGTGACATTCTTCCAGCCAGGGCTTGCCCAAGCGGGTGTCGGCATCAAATCCGTGGTGTGATTGGTCCCGAACGAGGACGCCATCGTCACGGTTCCACCATCGAGATTGACATCCTCATCGAACCACCAATCGATGGAGATGATCGTGCCATCATCATCGGTGAACATCGTCGGCAGGAGAATCGGTGTCAGCGTCGTGGTCTGGAGGTCGTCGAACCAAATCTGGCGCGGGACGCGATTCATGATCAGAACAGTGACCGTCTTGTTTGCCTCGTGGGTGCCATCATTGACGATCAATGTCAACTGATAGGGCGTTCCGTTGGTTGAAGTGCTGACCGCCCATTCGTGGGCCACGTCGTAGAGACCGACACCGCTCAGGACCGTGCCATCGCCGAAGTCCCAGGTGAAGTGGAGTTGCGCCAAGGGCACGTTGTCGATGGTGTTCGCCGCCGAGAACCTCACCCGTTGTGAGGTCAACAGTGGATAGGGATCGGGAATCGAGACCGGTGGGGTGCCGACATCGATGCGCGGGACGGGCACCTGGGTGTCATCGACATCGATCTGCCAGGTCTGAACCGCGCTCACTCCGCCGCCTTGATCGACGACCTGCAGTGTGACATTGTACGACCCGGGCGTCTGCCATGCCCGCATCGGGTCCTTCAGGCCGGACCCGGGAAGTCCATCGTCAAAGGACCAAACATAACCGGTCGGTGTGACGTTGTGGGTGAAGGATTGGTTGGTCATGCCGAGGCCCCAGAGATCGTAGCCAGCGCCGAAGAATTGCAACGGGAGGTAGGTCTGGGTGGCGTTCGATGCCGCGCTTCCTGCCCCCTCTGGCGCCATGTTGGAAAGGGCGAGAGGCAGGGTCAGGGCTTCATCGACGAGGGCGCCAATCTGATTGCGCATGGTGAAGTGCAGGGACCAAGCGCCATCCCACGGTGGGGTGAACCAGATCGTTCGGTTGACTGGGACGCTGTTTCCGGCCTCCACAGAGAGGCTCATGCTGTCCATCAGTGTGTTGTTCACATAGGCATCGACCTGCACGTCGAGAACCTCGTAGAAGGCTGAGGAGGTCACTTCGATGGTCGCTTCCACGGTGTCGTGGTCCCCATCTCCGTCTCGGTCGGTCGTGTATTCCTGCGCCACGGCGATCGTCGCGGGTTGGGTGATGAGACCGGCGAAGATGTCGAATGTGGCGATCGGATAACTGGCGCCGCCGGGGAAGTTGCAGTTCGGACTCGTATAATCGCAATCGTCGACGCCGGATTCGTACCAGGTGACCAGGTAGACATCGTCGGTCACATTGCCGAAGCTCGGCACCAGTGCCGTGCCGATGCCCGTGGTCGAATCGAATCGCATGCGTTCCATCGACCATGTTCCTGCGGAGGAATCGTGTTTGAGAATGGCGCCCTCAAAGCCGAGTTCGTTCGGCTGAATCATGATGTTGAGCGGCGCGCCGGTGCCATCTTTGAAGCGGAATGCATGGGCGCCCCAGCCCTCGATATCGTGGGGTCCACTGGTCCACATTCCGGCCCAATTCAGATTTGAATCGGACAATTGAAGGGTGCAGAATTGGCCCGAACCACAGGTTTCGTACATGTCGATATTGTCGAGTCCGAAACCGGGCTGCGTGGCGTCATCCAAGAGGACTGATGCGGTGAAATTGGCAAAGATGTCGGTCATCGTCGTGCCAATCGGCGTCGCACCTGGGCCCAAGGTATTCGCCAGTTGGATGATGCCCGCACCGCCGGTTCGAGAATCAGCAACCAGTTGCCGAATCGCCGTACCGCCACCGAGATTGTCGGCGAGGAAGAGCATGAACAGGAAGCCCGCACCATAGTCGCCCAGTCGCTGGTTCCACCATCGCACGGAGGCGCTCGCATTCTGCGCCCAGGCATTGGCGTGGCTGATGACCGCGTTCGATGCCCCGAAGCAGAGGAAGGCGGCCATGTCGGCATTGCCCTCATCGATCCAGATGTATTCGAAGGGGTCACGGGCGTTGTGGAGAAGGTGCTGGAACTCGTGGGCGAGGATGGTGTTGCGCCAGGCCATGTCGTCGATATCGACGTAGATTACCTCGCGCTGGCCCGACATGCCCGGCATGAAGTAGCCGCCGGTATTGCCACCGCCATCGATCGCATAGATGACGATCTCAATCTGACAGTTGTTGTCGACATCCGGCGCCGCGCCGAAGTAGGTGGTGTCGGTCGGGAAGATGGTCGTCTCCCAAGTCGAGCCGATGTTGTTGAGGGTGGTCGAGGAGAGACTCTGACCGTTCTCGATGAGAATCGCTGCGTTCTGGGTGACGTGCATGGCCGAGACTTGAATCAGACCTGAGGTTGTCTGAATCGTTCCGGTGCCGCCGGCCGACCAAGCATTCTCACAAGCGCGCCCCGCTGTCCGTCCGCCGGTCGCATCTTCCTCGAATGGCATCACGAGGCCGGGCGTATCGTCCGCCAACCAAGATTGCTTGAGGAATCGGGTCGCGCTGTAGATCGATTCGCCCTCATCTCCAGCATACAGGTAGGCCTTCCCCATCGTGGCGGGATTGAAGCCGTCCAGGCTGTAGATCGTCGGTTCGATCACGGTCGGCGGCGGCGTCTCTGCCCCCTCGTCTCCAGCGGCGAGAGGCGAGAGTGAGGCCAACACCATCAGGCCGGTCAGAATCAGACTTCGACAGCGTTGTGCATCGACCAAGAGAATCACCTTCGGAAACACTACGTGTTCCGGGTTGAAACCGGCCCGAGCAGGTATTTAACACAAGATGGAGCATTGTTCGGACATGGGTTGGGGGCGTGCTTCAGCGAGCGCCTGTCTGCTCGCCCTTCTCCTCGCCTCATCTCCCCTATCAACGATGGCGGAATCGGGTGACTCTGCGCCCATTCAAGCTGATTCTCTAAACGTCGTCATCATCGATTCCGCCCCCCACGATCCTGCGGCCTACACCCAAGGCCTGGCCTTCCGTGACGGCCGTTTGTTCGAGTCGACCGGCCGCTATGGCGAATCGACCCTTCGTGAGGTTGAACCCGTGACGGGAGAGGTGTTGCGAAACCACAGTCTCAACGGCTCGGAATTCGGTGAGGGACTGACCATCGTCGGGGATGAAATTCTCCAGTTGACCTGGCGGGAGAACGTCCTCCACCGCTACCGTTGGGATACCTTCGAGGTACTCGGCAACCACACGTTTTCGGGAGAGGGTTGGGGCCTTGCCCACGATGGACAGCGACTCATCATGTCGAACGGCAGCGATCAACTGACCTATCGCAACGTGACAACTTTTGAAGTCGAAGGGACGCTGAACGTGACACTCAATGGTACTCCTGTGCAGAAACTCAACGAATTGGAAGTGTGGCAGGGGCTGATTCTTGCGAATGTCTACCAATCCGATCACATCGTCGGCATCGATCCAGCCTCAGGCATCGTCGTCCTCGACATCGATGCCTCCGGTCTGCGTACAACGGGTGGAAAAGAACTCAACGGCATCGCCTGGGATGCGACGACGGATTCGCTTTGGATCACCGGGAAGGATTGGTCATTGATGTATTCCATCACCTTTGAGGCACCGCCGCGTTACGAGCCCGACCCGGTCGAGGACAATCCAGATGTTCAAGCCCAAGCACAGGGTGATGTGAGTGTCATCCTCGTCGCCATGGGACTGCTCGTTCTCATGCTTCTCGCCATGAACTTGAAGGACGGCGAGCGGAACGGAGAGGAACGGGGGGGGTCACCATGAGCGCAACGGAAGAGGATCTCGTCGTCAGACTCGACCCCGATGATGAGGTCGAGGCCGCGACCCATCGGCTCGGCGATGAGGATGACTTCGAATGGGCCCGCAGCGTCGCTATGGGGCTGATTCTTGCCGGTTCCCTGCTCGGACTTTGGTTTGGGATTCTACTGTTCGCGGCCGATCCGCAGGATGTGCTCGATAGCGACTTGTTCGGCCGCGAGGACAAGGCGATGGTGACCGGTCAGATCTTGACCGAACTCGACGAGGGGAATCTGACCGGCGGCGACCCCGTCGAGGGCGTCCACATCCGGCTCCTCGACCTCGATGGAACGAATTCGAGTCACGAGGCCTTCACCAATCGGGACGGCCGTTTCCGCATGTTCGAAGTCCCCCAGCAATCCTGGATCGTTCTCATTGAGCACCCCGGCAATCAGAGCCTTCGGATCACCTTCAATCCAGGCGACCAATCCGATTTGATGCTCACCCTGACCGAGGGCGAGGGCACCGTGGAGGAGGATTGGCGATATGAGAGCCATTTGGAGGAGGCCGTTTTCCTCGCATCCGTCATCGCATTGGTGACAATCGGCGCAGCACTTCTCGGGCTCGTCGGTGCAGCCGAGGTCAAACGCGGCCAGTGTTATCGACGTACTCAGTACCTGTGCGGCTTGGCCCTCTTCAGCCGCGGTGGCATCTTCATCGGACCGATGTTGATCCTTGCGGGCATGGGGATGCTGGCCGCGACCAAGCGGCAATTCGCTGACGTCACGGATGACGATGATTGAGGGGATGCCATGTATCTCATCAGCGTCGAGGGGGGTGACGGCTCCGGCAAGGGGCTCGCCACCCAGATGATCGCCGAGATCCTCGCCCGGGAGTTCACCTTCGCCGGCATCGATGTCACGGCAGAACCGAGGCGAGATGCGGAACTCGGCCTGCTCGCCGTCGAAGCGGTGCGGACCGGTGAGGCCGGTCCAGTCCGTGAAGCCGTCTACTTCGCCGCCGACAGAATGGACCACTCACACACTTGGATTCGCCCACGGCTCGGGCGCGGGCGGGTCGTCATCTCCGAGCGCAACGTCCACTCTTCACTGGTCTATCAGGGACTGGTGGGGGAACTCGGCATCGAGGAGGTGGCGCGGATGAATGCCGCGGCGATGATCCCCGATCTGTGCGTCTGGGTCGACTGTGATCCGGGCGCGGCTCTGAAACGGATCGAACACGGCACGCTGAGGCTGTCGTCCATGAACAAATCAGAGTATTTCGAGACCGATGAGTTCCAGATCAAGATCCGCCAAGGCTACCACGACCTCCTCGGCGGCGTCGTGGGGATGCCCGCGCCCTTCGACCGTGGGCGCATCGTTGGCCCACTCATCAATGACGGTACCAAGAATGACTTGCGAAAGAAACTCCAGAAGGTCATCCGTGGATTCCTGCACGAGCGCCCCACCCCGCTCAATCTGCCCGCCGAAGAGGTCGAATTGATCTTGCTCGCCCAGGCCATGGTCGCCCAACGCGGCCAGACCACACTCGATGTGATGGAGGCCCGCCCCGCCCGTTCAAACAAGGATTGGTTGGATGGAGCCAAACCCTGGGAGGTCATTCGTGACGCCTCGAAGATGTACATCGAAGCGGTGGAAGCCAGCGATGCCCCGCCGCGCATGGATGCGCCCAGCGACCCACTCGGCCATGCCGTTTTGGCCATCGTCGGCACCCTTTCCCTGCTGCCCGGGGCAGAGATCACCGAATTGCGACGCTGGCTTGGCCCAGTTCGCATGGTGACCGAGCGTCACACCCAACGCATGGTCAAATTCCTGCACGAACAATCCGGTTGGGTCCGCGTCCACAGGCCATTGACGGGTAGCGATGCCCCACGCAGCGAATTGCGGCCTGATTGGCAGGCATTCGGCCGCGTCGGCCTGGCACTTTGGCCGTTCAAAGAGGCACTCTCCGAATGGCGGCGCAACCACGACACATCCTCGTGGAAGCATGGACTGAGCGCCATCATCGCCGCGGATCCCGCCGCCGCAGATGCGAGCCTTGCACGTCTCGCCCTGCTCGGGTCGGGCAAGCAGGGCGTCGCTTCACCCACGACCCGTACCGAACTTCTCGCCTGGTATCAGAACGGCGTCGAGTGATCAGGCCTTCTCGGGCTCCTTCTCTTTTTCTTCGGGGGCCATCAGGTGGGCACCTGCGGGCAGCTTGACCCGACTCGCATCCGAATCGAATTTCACCGGCCTCGACGATAGACTCGAGGCGAAGAACCAGCCGATGATGAAGCCGAAGGGAATCCCGGTGGCCAGCCGCAGTGGATTGTTCGATTCATACGAGGTCACGGCCTGCAACCCACCGTCGAGCACCAGTGGCAGGACGAAGAGGAATCCGATGCCAAGCATCGCCATCAGTCGTTTGTCCTGCACGTATAGGCCTTCGATTTTTTCATCGGGGAATAAGGTCAGGAAGGAGTCGCGCAACGTCCAGCGGTTCAGACCGCGACGTGAGAACCACAATCCACCGATGAATAACCCGGCAAAGATGCCGACATCGCGCGCACAGACGGCCAACTGATTGCCATTGATCTGCCAAGAACGATCGTGTTTTTGATGACAATTCAGGTCACCAAACGCATAGACGAAGGCGTAGTATGGATTCAATTCTGACCATTCGAATGATCCGCCATGCGCACTTTGGTTGTGCCCAGCCACGCCGTCTCCGGAATGATTCTGATTGCCCCAACTATCGTCGGAGGCATAGTCGAGCATGTTGGCCCGACCGGACAATTCAGGCACTGACCCGGTCGGCATCAGGGCGGGCACGAGAAAGAGAGAGAAGAGGTAGAATCCCGACACACCGGCGATCCACAGACCGACTTTGCGCTCCCGGTCCCGCACCTCGAGACCGTTGCGGAAGGGTGGTTCCATGTGACGTCCAACTCGACTCGCCTCTAAGGCGCTTCGGTGCCCGCCCTCAGCCGTCTCCTTCATATCCGAATCAGCAGCATCGTGGGTCGATGACCGAACTCAAGGTGAGTGACCTGTTCACCCTCTCCTTCGTTCTCGGACTGATGATCGGCACGATGGCCTTCTTCATGCACATCTTCGCCAATGGCATGGCGGTGGATGATCTCGGCACCTCGCTTCGCATTGGGGGGATGTTTGGTGGATCCGCCACGATCATCACCCTGACCTACATTTCTGTGCGCTATGTCGAGCGCAATCGAAGGCTTTCGGAAGCCGAAGCCACCGTGGATGTGGTCGACCGACTGCAGATGGCCCTCATCTCGATCGAAGACGAGGCCCAATCCCTGCCGTGGGCGGAGGAGAGCCCGTGGACCACAGCCTCTCACATCCGACGGGACCGCGGTGTCCTGTCCTTGGATTTGCACGACCTCGATGTGCCGCAAGCCCGCAAAGCGGTCGAGGTCGTCATCGCTGGGCGGTCATGGCTTGGCCGCATCCGTATCGTCACCGGTCGCGGCCTGCATTCCAAAACAATCCCCAAACTGCGGCCGATGGTCATCAAACGCCTGCGCGAGGTCGATCACGAATTGAATTGGGAACTTCTTCTGAAGAAGGGCAGCCTCACCTTGCGACCCATCGGCAAGGCGCCGACCTTGGCCCGTTGGATGCTGCGTTTCGTCTTCCTCGGCGGGCCGATCACCATCGCCTTCGCCTTCGCATTCCGCGACCTCGCCGGCGAGGGTGCCCACGAACAGGGCCAAAACGTCGGCATCGCCCTCGGCATCCTCCTCTCCGGCATGCTCGCCTCCTACCGCGAACGCCAGTGAACACCCGGTGCACAGTGTACAGTGCACAGGTAACAGCAACATCGAATCACCAGAAAGCGATACGAGATGTTCGCGCCGGGACCTGAGCGCTGGACTGAGCGAAGCGAAGGAAGCGCGAAATCAAGAAGCAATAGCAGTCGGTGGGGCGCGAACACCGACTCTTATCGATACATATCGAGGTGCTCGCGCCGGGACCTGAGCGCTGGACTGAGCGAAGCGAAGGAAGCGCGAAATCAAGAAGCAATAGCAGTCGGTGAGGCGCGAACACCGACTCTTATCGATACATATCGAGGTGCTCGCGCCGGGATTCGAACCCGGGTCAGCGGGATGAAAACCCACCATGATGGGCCTGACTACACCACGCGAGCGACAAGCCCCCCGCGGCGAATCGGGTTCATGAGGCGTTCGGTTCACTCTTCCTCATCGAGGAGGCCGTCCCACCAGCGCTTCGAGGGGATGAGAAGGGCGACACCGAGGATGCTGACGAGCACCCAGGCCTTCCAATCGCTGAGGATATCCATGAGTTCAGCACCCCAGAATCCGATGGCGACCGCCTCGATACCGAAGCGCAAGCCGCGGCCGAGAAGTCCGGCCTGAATGAAGCGGCGACGATCCATCTCACCCATGCCTGCAACCCAGGCGAATACCTTGTACGGAATGGGACTCAATGCGGCGATGAAGACGCCCATCTCACCATATCTGCGGGTCAGATTCTGCAGTCGCTTGACATGGTGTGAGGCAAATAATCGCTCGGCGACGCTGAGCCCGAGACGTTGACCGAGCCAATGGCCGACGACCGCACCGGCCACACTGGTGATGGTTGCGACGAACCAGATGGCGAGAATCATGCCCCACGAGCCATTTGCGGCGATCAGCATCGGCAGGATGAGTGCCTCGGGCGGAATGGGATGGATGATGGCCTCGGTGAACGAGAGGATGCCGAGGCCGATGAGTCCGAGGCCGTCCGCCCAATCGACGAAGGCATTCATTGCCGACCAGAAGAAGTCGGGTAAGAGGCCCATGTCGGCTTGGCGCTACCAAGAAGGGATGACCCTTTCCCATCGACGACGGTGCCGGAAGGCTGATTTCACGGCGCTGCCGAGTCGTCACTATGGAGGTACTCGACACGGCTGCGTTGCTCGCTTGGCCGCTCGAAGCACTCTCTGCAGGCATCTGTGCGCCGAGCCAGATCGCTGAATTGGAACGATTGTCCCCTTCACGGGCCCTGCTGATCGAATCCCAAGGCCCTCGCTTCCAAGCGCCGCAGTCCTTGGATGCTGCGATTTCCGCTGCGCAGCAGACCGGTGACCACTCGGGCTTGTCAGATGTCGACATCGAGTTGCTCGCCCTCGCATTCGAATTGAGCATCCCATTGGTGACGGATGATTATCGAATGCAGAACGTGTGTGAATTCATGGGGCATCCCTGGCGGGGCGTCCTTCAATCGGGCGTGACAGAAGTGCGTCACCACAGCCGGATTTGTCAGGGTTGCAAAGCGGTCCATCCCACCGCTGAGACCTGTCCGGATTGTGGGTCGCCGATGCGCCTCAAACGAGATTGAATTTCCAGTTGAAGTTCAACAATCGATGAATGGAAATTTACAATTGAAAAAATCGAATTTCCAATTGGTCAATCAGATGACTCTTCTTCGACTTCATCGGGGGTCTTTCCCTCGATGTCGACCCCGGCATCCTCGGCCTTCTCAGCGATGGCCGCGGTTTCGGTGCGGCCGCCGCGGTCGAGATCTTCCTCGGTCGGGTCGCCCGCCTTCTTGACATCTGCCAATCCCTCGTGGAACTCTCCTTTGGCCTGTCCAAAGGCGCGGGCCAGCTTCGGCAGGCGCTCTGCACCGAAGAGAACGAAGAAGGCGACGAGGAGGATGACGACTTCGTTGTTACCGATCATGAACTCACCATTCCTTCGGGGGACGTGTGCCCTCATTCAACGTTGCGCCGCTTCAACCGCCTGAAACCGGCGGAAGGAGGGCGATCTCAGCCGGCTGGTTCAGGACAGTATCCACATCGACAATGTTGCCGTCAACGGCGGCTTTGGTGTGCTCTGCATCGATGTCTAGCTCGCTGAGAAGCTGCCCGAGAACGGCCCCCGCAGCGAGTTCCACAGTGATACTGCTCGCTTTGAATCGGTCCCGCAGTGGTCCGAATAGAAGGACAGTGTGCCGGAGCATGGGGTGGGCTGTGAAGCCGGACTGTTATATCCCTGCTCCGGGGGCGCCATGCCATGTCGAACGTGCTTCGTGCCCACGAACTGTGGAAGGTCTACGAGACCGGAACGAATCGGGTCGAGGCCCTGAGAAAAGTCAGCGTCTCATTTCAGGCCGGTGAGATGGTCGCTGTCATGGGTCCATCCGGCTGTGGAAAAACGACCTTGTTGAACTGCCTTTCAGGCTTGGATGATTTCTCTTCAGGTGAGGTATTTGTGCATGGGGATGCCCTGTCTCAGATGAGCGATCGGGTGTTGACCGAGATGCGTGGGACACAGTTGGGATTCATCTTTCAGGCCTTCAATCTCCTGCCGGTTCTGACCGCGGTTGAGAACGTCGAATTGCCATTGTTGATGGCCGGTCATTCCCCCCGTGAAGCGCGTACCATGGCCCTGGCCGCCCTCGAATCTGTGGGTTTGGACGACCGCGGTGGACACCTGCCTGCGGAATTGTCCGGCGGGCAGCAACAGCGCGTCACAATCGCTCGTTCGTTCGTCCACTCCCCGGCGATCATCCTCGCCGATGAAGCGACGGGGAATCTCGACACTCAAACCAGCGATGAAATCCTCGATCTCTTGCTCGGTCTCAATGCCGAGCGGAACCTGACCATCATCCTCGTGACACACGATCACGACGTCGCATCCCGCTGTTCGCGCGTCCTCGAGATGCTCGATGGTCGCATCGTATCGGATACTCGGTCAGACGAAGAGGAGTGAGGAGGCCGCTTCGATGTCGCTCGCAGGCCCTTGGTCATCCACTCGCCTTGCGATGACGTTGGGTCTGAGTTTCCTCGTTTCATGCTTTGTCGGCTATTTTGCCTTCAATTCGGGCTCTCTTGGGGAGATTTTGACCTGGATTGGCCTGACGCTGATGTCCGGATTCATCACCTATACCGGCGTGCAATGGCTGGTCTCAAGCCGGCATCGAATGCTGGCCACGTTGGCGCGCAATAACTTGACCCGCCGCAAGCGAAACACGGCCCTCGTCGTCGTCGGATTGCTGGTGGGTTCGGCCATCGTCTCCTCTTCTCTGGTCATCGGCGATAGCTTGGATGCGACGATGGAAGAGCAATTTCTCGCGCCGCTGGGTGACACGGATTACTACATCCGGGGTTCAGATCATCTGACTGGACTTCCCATCGAGTGGAATGAGAGTCGGGCGGCGTCTCTATTCGATGAACTGAGTGGCTGGAATGATATTGACGGCTTGCGTGGTGGCCTGTCGATTTCCACCTCCATTCGCCATGATGGATTGGGCGATCCAATCGTCAATTGGTATGCCTTCAACAGCACACAATCCGCTGCCGGAGGCTTCCGTGCGATCGGTGGCGCGGACGGCATTCGCTATGCGGACATCGAGCCGGGGCATGTCGTCATCAATGCCGAATTGGCAGAGAGTGTGGATGCCGGTCCTGGGGATGAAATTGAAATTCATTGGATGGACATTTCCCTCGAGGAAGGGATCAGCCGTGATTCGACCAACCTGACCGTGCAAGCCGTCGTCGACGATGTCAACACGGGTCATCGCAATGCCCGCCAATCCCTGATTTTCACCCCGGTGGACGTCGCCCAATCCTTGACGGGAAAATCCGACGTCATCACCCATCTGGCCATCGCTGTCAAAGGCGATGGAAACGACGCACTGCACTCCAGAATTGAGACTTCGGTCAATGAAATTTTGGTGGCGGAAGATGCCGGATTGATGATCGAGTCTGTGCCCTCCAATGGCATGTTTGGCGTCGCCCGAACGACCGGCCTCGGCATGCTCGATGTGGGCGAGGTCACCAACCTCTCCGCCGCGGTGGAAGGGGTCGGTTTGGATGTCTCGATGACCGGCCTTCTTCAGGTGCCGATCTACAACATCGCAAAGCAGGGATTGAACGTCTCTGGGTTGGCCTCGGCCTCGATTTCAACGATTGCGCAATCGGGCGACTGGGACCTGTATGCGACCTCTGCGGGCCTGTCGTTGCAGGCACCGGACGGTGAGTGGTGGATCTACAGCCCTGATGGACTGGATGACGAATCGGTGCGCGATGTACTCCTGCTCGGGCCCGAACATATTCTCGCCGCTCATGCCGACGGTATTCGTGAGCTGAATCTGACCGCGAACGCACCCGATGATGACCACCTGATGGGGCATGATATCACCGCACTGGAACGGTTTGGGCCGACGATTCTCGCCCTGGAATTGCGAGATGGGCAGGTCACCCTCCACAGCTCAGAATCGGACTTTGATTGGACGGCGACCGCCCTCCCAGGCACGGATACCCAATCGGCATCCCTCGCTGTGGACGAGGATGAGATCGTCGTCATGCTCGATGGCATTCTCGGCACCGTTCTGTGTTCGGGTCCAGCGCCTGACGAGTTGATCTGCCAGGTGGGCAGCGACCTTCGTGGCCTGTTCAGCCACGGGGATTCCACATGGATTACCATCGGGCAAACCCTCCATCAATTCGACGCGAACAACACGACCGAAGCGTGGACACTCGGCCTGCCAAACGGCACCATCCTCGCCCAAGATGCGGCGGCAATCTGGGTGGAAGGTGCAGGCTTGTGGGCATGGAATGGCACTGTGTTCGAAGCCCTTGAGTTGGAAATTCCCTCCGCGGCGACAACGGAGGATGCCGTGTTCAGTCTGGTCGATGATTGTCTGATCATCAGCACTGGAACCGGCGTATCGATTCTGGAGAATGGCACCCTCTCCGGCCGCCTGCCGTCGAGCATCAAGGTCGATGTTCTCAATCGATTGCCGCTGATGGTCGTCGCCATCGAAGGCGCGGGCATGCCGGGCTTTGAACCGGTCCAAGCCGGTCGCATCAACGTCTCTGCATGGGCCGGCGAAACCCTGGCGTTGCAGTCCATCGACGGCGTGGTACTGCGCGGCTATCTGCCGGCGATTCGAGGGCAATTGGATGGCGAGCGTCTGGTCGTCGATGCGCCCAATATCTCCTTCCCGACACCACCCGGTCAAGATGCCTTTGCCGCGGTCACCTTTGGCTTTGTTTCCATCTCTGATGCCGAGGCATTGGCCGGGGGTGGCGAGGGCGACCGCTCGATGGTCATCATCGCTGGATTCTCGATGTTTGACTCTGAGAATTTCACTGCCATGCACGCGGCGTTGGAGGTCTGGGCCGACGAACAAGCCGACCTGCAGACGACCGGCCTGAAGGTTGCGCCCATCAAGCAGAATCTGACCGAGAATACCGCTCAGGCCGGCGAATCCTTCGCCATGCTCTTCCTCATCTTCGGAACCTTCGTCATCTTCGCCGGCATTCTCCTCGTGATGAATATCTTCGTCATGCTTGCAGATGAACGCAAGCCCGAGATGGGCATGGCCCGCGCCATCGGCATGCAGCGCTCCGATCTGCGCGCTCTCTTCGTTCAGGAGGGCGCCCTGCTCGGGCTGATTTCGAGTGCTCTTGGATCCCTTGCAGGCATCGGCGTGGCCTGGGCCTTGATGCAGATGATGAACGTCGCTTTCCGCGACACTCTCGGGTGGGATGTGGTCTTTGATTGGAGTGTGCAAAGCCTGCTGGCGGGCTTCGTCACGGGATTCATCGTCACCTGGGTCACGCTGTGGTTGACCTCCTTGTGGATCAGCCGATTGAACGTCGTCGCGGCGATTCGTAGCATTCCAATCCGGTTCAAGGGCGGCCTGCCGTGGTGGTCGATCCTCATCACTCTCTTCTTGGGCTTCTCCGCTGCCTCGAGCATTGGCCTCGCCTTCCTCGTCGGGGATCCAAGCGACGGTTCTCGTCATGCTTCGTGGACATTTGGAATCTTCATGCTGATGTTGGCGATGGTGCCTCCCGCGTTCTGGATTCTTGGCAGGGTTCTGCCCGAGGACATCCAGATTCGGGGCATGCGACTCCACCGTCCCGTCGTGCTACCACGGATCATCCTCTCGATCCTTTCCGTGTCGATGATGCTGTTCGGTTGGAAGGGTGACCCCATCAGTGCGGAGTGGCAACAGGGGGCCTTTTCTTTCATCGTTCTCGGCCTGTTCATGGTCGCTGCGGGTGTGATGTTGCTCACCAGCCTTGCACCGTTGGCCGCGCGGGCGGGGGCACGTCTGCTGTCGCCTCTGTCCAGTCGAATCGCTTCGGTATTACCGACCAGTCTGTCCTATCCGCTGGCCACGCCGTTCCGCACTGCGATGACGATGGGCATGTTTTCACTCGTCGTATTCGCGGTCGTCGTCCTGTCCGGCTACAGCGCTCTGTTTGGCAACTACATCGCGGACCTCGGCGATGAGGCCGGGGGCGATTTTGAAATTCTCGCCTTCGGAGAAGGCATCGACGGTGACCTTTCGACCTGGAACCTCGGCGGGGCGGACGCGGAAGATTTCGACGGCTTTGCAGTCATTTCAGCCGGGGTAATCAACGCCGAGCGCAGTGATGGTGATGGCGATCGATTGATGCTTTACGTCAACGGCTTCGATACGAATTTCACCGACCATGGCGCACTGACTCTGGATGTATGGGCAGAGGAACTTGGCCCCACCCAAGCCGACGCATGGCAAGCTGTTCTCGACGATCAAAGTCTGGTCATCATCGATCATTCTCTGACGCGTCAACCGCCTGGATTCGGGGTGCACTCCTCTCTGAATTTAACCGTGGGAAGTCAGATTCTGATTAGCGACCCTACGAATTCTGGCATCAATCGCACAGTCTATGTCGCTGGTATCTTGAAACAGGAATCCTCGATTTTCATGACGGGCATCATCATGAATGCCTCCTTCGCCGAGGAACGCTTCGATGCCGAACCCACCTACGCATGGTTCAGCCTGCCCGAGGGCACAGACGCCGCTACGCAGGCCGCACTCGCCGACGAGATCGAGCGCGGCATGATCGAGCAGGGCATCGCCGTCTTCGTCATCGAGATAGAATTCGAGAAGGCGCAGGCCTTCTTCCTCTCGATGTTCAATCTGCTCCAGGCCTTCCTCGGCCTCGGCCTTGCCGTCGGCATCGCAGGACTCGCAGTGGTCACCATCCGCAACGTCAGCGAACGGCGTCACCAGATCGGCATTCTCCGGGCCCTTGGGTTCCAGCGGGGCATGGTCGTCGCAGCATTCCTTGTGGAATTGTCATGGGTCTCATTCCTCGGCATTCTCAACGGCGCACTCGTGGGCATTGGATTCCACTACTCATTGTACGAGCGATTTCTCAAGGACGATGGCGCTGAGTTCCTGATGCCGTGGGCGGAAATCTCTGCCATCATCATCGGTGCCTATGCCCTAACGCTGATCGCCACCGTCTGGCCGGTTCTAAAGGCGGCATCCATCCGGCCTGCGGAGGCACTCCGGGATGTGGATTGAGTTACAAATCGTATGTTCCAGAGTTAATTAAGGAATCTAAGTTTTAACCCCGAAAAATATCAGAATACCCCCCACACTATAAATACGCGATTTTGGTGTGGCGGAGTACCCACTGTGAGGGAGGACTGTAAAGTGAAACAAATTGTGCCTATTGTGCTCACGGCGTTGATGATGACCAGCTTGTTTGTTGGAATCAATTTCGCTGAAGAGCTGGAGGATACGAACGACAAGGACACCGGCGGACGCGCAGCATACGAGTTGCGTCTCCACGACGTCCTGGAACCACGCGAAACATTCGTGGACCAGGCCGGGAACACGCGAAACGGAATTGACGTCGGTGACGTCGTGTATTTCCGTCCGATCGTGCTCAACGACGGTGACAACGACCAGGATGAGTTCAACATCCTCGTGACGGTGACGCCAGCGGCGGACTCGACCATGCTGTTGATCGACACCACCGACGATGCGGTGTGTTCTGGTGGAACAGCTGTGGGCTGCAGTTTCAGCTCGCTCGCTGCCGGCGATTTCCTCGGCGGCGGCAATTACCGCGTGCAGGCGGAGAGTGGCGGCGATCTGTCGTGGACTCCGGCCCTGCCCGGTGCATACACCGTGACCGTCAGCGTCCAATTGTTGGACAGCGCTCACGACAGTGACCTGACGAACAACGACATTTCCTACGACGTCGTCGTGCAGCACTACACCGACATCCAGGTCAGCCTCTGCTGGACCGATGGACCCGGTGGCGACTGCTCGGCAACTCAAGGCGCCAAGAACGGTGCCGGACCGCACAACTTCGCGCTCAACGCGAACGTCAGTGGATCGCAGACTTGGAGCGCCCGTGAGACGACGATTGATGTCAACTTCGATGGTGCCTTCGACCCGACCCAGACCTCGCTCGATGCGGATGGTGACGGTGGTCAGGATGCTCAGGCGTCCAGTTACTCAATCGTTCTCGGCTCGGATTCACCGACCTTGGTCGACGTGTTCCACAACCTCTCGGACGCGGAGCAGACGTCCGCCCATCTGGACAACCCCTGCCCGAACAATGCGAACCCCTGCAACCAGACACGCAACGTGGCTGTGTATGGCAACGTCTACACCTTCCATGGTGTTGTGACGGGCGACTCCAGCTCTTCTGGCGGCGTCGCAGGATTCTCGATCTCGGCCGGTCTGACCTCCTTCGAATCTTACGAAGCGCACCAAGAGACGTATTCGGACCCCGCCGACCCGGGCAACGAGACAACCTCGCTCATCATGACTGAAATCTCGATGGACTACGACGACCGCACTGGCAACAATGCGGATTCGCTCGCGGGTTACTTCACCGTCTTCCACGATGTCGCCATCACCTCTCTCACGGGTGGCGAGAACGCGGCGACTGAAGGCACCTTGAACGTCGGGCCGACGCGCCTGACCGCACAGGTCGCCCCGATGGGCAGTGACGTTACGAATTCTTACGATTGGTCCGTCACCTTCTCCGTCAAGGATGAAGATGGCAACGAGGTCCTCTTGGGTGGCATCAGTGTCGCTTGCACCGAGGACAACTACGACCACCTGCTCCTCGGCATCGGCCAAGGCGCCGCGCCCGAGGGCTTCGCTTGCATCACCGTCGATCTTGCACCTGGCCGATACACGGTCACGGCAACAATCTCGATGGAAGATGACCCGTCCACGGCAGATGATGACGACTGGACCGACATGAACGCCGGCAACAACATGCTCGGCACCTTCTACGAGGTCATCAACGACAACCCGACTGTCTACGTCTCTCTGGACGATGTGTCTCGAGACGGCCTCAGCGTCGACCCGCCCGTGATCACGGGCGATCAGGTGACTCTCCGCGCACGCGGAACAGACACCGAGACGACCGATGAGGACCTGCAGTACGCATGGATCCGAGCCTCCGCCGTCGGTGGCACAGAGGTCATCCAGTGCCAGGAAGGACCCGGATCGAGCATCTGCTCGGTGTTGACTGACGTCACATGGATCGGCCAGCGAATGGTCTCAGTGACCGTCACAGACGGCCACATGGCCACCTCCTCGGACAGCATGTTGCTCTCCGTGTGGAACCAGTACTCCCACAGCATGAGCGTCACGGGCGCGACGATGGATTACTCCCTCGTCTACGGCCCGGCGATCGCCTTCAACCTCTCCGCGGCTGACGCGGTTGCGGTGACCGGTGCAGTGCTCGGTGAGAACGCAGGTTCCTTCGACAGTGTCGTGGCCTTCGGTCTGACAGCGACCAACATCTTCAGCCCGGTCGACATCGGTGATGAGTCCATCAGCGTCAACTTCGACGGCGATGCGGCCATCCCCTACGACCTGTGGCTGCTCATCGATGGTGGATCGGAATGGACTCCCCTTGGAGCTGTGGCAACCGCCGGCACAACCGGCGGCGTCACCCTGACCTATTCGCACGATGGAAGTCTGGAGCCGAACCTCCAGTCCGGCACCTACGCGGTCTTCGAGATCGCCAGTGCAGGCGGCGACCCGCCCGCAACCGGCATCTCGGGCCTGACAGCAAATCTGCAGCCCGATGCTCGCGTGACCTTCTCGTGGGGCCTCTCCGACAGCGGATCGGCCAATGAGAACACCGACTTCGTTCACATCTACCATTGCGCTGGCGCAGACTGTGACGCCCTCACAGGCACACACGTCCCCGGCCAGCACATCACGACGGACTCGTGGACTCTCATCGGAACCGATGGCACGTCCTACACGGTCCTCGTGCGCGTGGAGAACGGAAATGCGGACGCCAATGGCGACACCCTTGCCGGCGACCCCGTCGGCAGCCTGACCGTCGTCGCTGACGGCAGCGTCACACCGGCACCGACCCTCACCAATGTGGTGGGCGCCGGCGGCGCGGATGGCCTGACCATCAGCTGGGATGCGACGAGCACCGATGATGTGAGTTCCTGGATGGTCTGCTGGGCCGGAGCCCAGAGCATCGTCGATACGGACTTCAGCGGCCTCGTGGGTACCTTCCAGCAAACCGGTGCCAGCTGCGCACAGAGCGCGGACACCACCACCTCGCTGACGATGACTCAGACGGAGATGTGCGGCGTTGCAGACTGCAACAGCGTGCTCTTCTTCGGCATCTCTGGAGTTGACGCGGTCGGCAACGTTGCCGACCCTGGCGCCTCTCACGTCGAGGATATGGCCGACGGCCTGGACATCCCCGACCCCGAGGATCCTGAGCCCGAGGACCCCAAGTCCGACGACGCACCCCAGAAGGCGATGTACGCAATCATCGCCCTGGTCGTGCTCGCAGTGATCGGCGGTGCCTTCATCCTCACCCGTGGCGGTGGCGAAGAGGGCGGCGACAAGGAATGGGACTACTGAGCCCTGACCCGCTGAACAACGCGAATGAAAACAAGACCTGCCCTTGAGGCAGTGACCCGGGCCGGGCCCCCTATGGGGGCCCGGTCCCTTTTTTCGTTTCAACAAATCGATGGCTCCGTGCCCACACTGAACTCGAATGCGGGGGATCAGGGCGGAGTACACCGTTTGAATCGAACCCACACAGCCGTCCTCTGGCCATGGCATCCGGCCCAGGCGGCATGGATCATCGAGTGAATTTGATCTCAATAATGATGTTACAAATGGTTTGTACCAGTGCAAAAAAGAACCTTACGATTCACTGGTAATCAAGGCGCAGTTTGCCGATTGTAAATGGATAATCAAATGGATTGCACCCATACGGTTATAATCAAGGCAAAGCGTGGGAACGACTGTTCATACGAACGTCTGGGGTATGCTACATGGTGACAAAAGGAAAGAAGAAGGTGATGGGTGGCAGCTGGCTGCTGCTCACACTGTTGATGATTGGAATGAGCTGGGCCCAAGCGGTCCCGCCCGTGAGTGATGACATCTCGGCCACTGCGGCTGATGATACCGACACAAACACGGCGGATCCGTTTGCTCTCAGCGTGGACAACGCGGGCACGGTGGACTACACCGAATTCGGCTATCCTGACGAGAATGAACTCGTCGGCAGCCGAACTGCAACGTCCAAGACGTATGTGACGGAAGAGGGCAAGGTCGCTTTGGTGACCACCGATCCCATCCACTACCTCGATTCTGAGGGTGTGTGGCAGGAGATCGACCTCAACATTGAGTCCGAAGAATATGGTTGGTCCGTGACTGAAAACACGTTCTCAACCTGGTTCGATCTCGATGTCAACCAGGGTGTGACCATTCAGGTCGATGACAATGTGGATGCAATCCGCTTTGGACTGAACCCGACGGTTGTCGTCATGGAGCGCGATCTTGCTGCACCGATGACGTACGAACTCGAGCCCACGGCCGATTTCGCACAGACCGGTGCCAATGTGCTGCGCCACCCGTTGGGTGAGGGCGTGTCCCTCGACTACATGGTGACGAGCACTCAGGTGAAGCAGAACCTCGTCCTCCGCGATCAGCCTTTCTTCCAAGAGGGCTTCACCGGCTGGCTCGGTCTGCAGGAGGAGATGCTCCTCCCGCACGGCTACTCCGTCTTCGACGGTGCAAGCCCACTCGCCGATGGCCAGATCATGAAGACCAACGAGTCCTTCCAGATTCGCAACATCGAGACCGGTGAGCTGCTCGTCAGCGTGCCGCAGCCTCTGGTGATGGATTCCAACATGGAAGCGACTCCGACACTCGGTCAGTACATCATCATGCAGATTGGCGAGCATGTCCAGATCACCACCGCAATCGATGCGGCTTGGCTGACGGATGAGAACCGCTCCTACCCAGTCATGATTGACCCGACCATCGATGTGCTCGGCGCGACGACTTGGTATGGGTACCGCTATGCGGTCAACTACGGTTGGGCGTCATTCAGTTACGAGCGAGCGTACTCGACCAACTACAACGCGGCGACCTGCCGTGGGACGGGCAACTACATGACCACCTGCTCAAGTTCGACCCAGTACACATACTACAACCGCCATGCGATTCACAAGTTCAACTTGGGGAACGCACTGCCCAGCGGCGCGACCGTCGGCAGTGTCGACTACGAGAACCACGTGAGCCGATATCGCTCCGGTTCCCAAAGCTTCGAGGTCGCTGTCATGAAGAGCGGCTCGGCACAGAGCAGCACGATGATCTCCCCGTCCAGCTACACCTACAGCTCGGGCCTGTACATCATGCGCTATGCCCACAACTCTGCCTCTTCGTCCAGTTCGACGACGCTGAGTGACCCGGGTGTATACTACTCGGGTTCCCGTGGTGCAGTCCGCTCGATCTCCATGAACACCAACGGCGTGTCCGATGTTCAGGACGCAGTCGACGGAAACGCAGCGGGTAACAGTGGCAACATCCTCGGCTTGGCAGTTCGCAACACTGCGAATGCGCCTTTCTGGTACTGGTGCTCACAGAACACCTACACCTACTATGGTTGCAACAACAATGCGAACAAGCCGCACCTCGAAATCACCTACACGGGTGGTTCTGACACCGCGGCACCTGCTGCGGAATTCACCGCTTTCGATGGTCAGACGACTTATCTCGAAGGCGCCCGCACGATGTACATCGATCTGCTCGACGCAAGCGGCGTCAACTCGACAAGCGCAGGTGGCGTTCACCTGTACTACCGTGTTGACTCCGGTTCGTGGAACGCCGTCACCGCGTCCACGATCGGTACTTGCCTCGCCGGCGCGACATGCACGTTCAAGGCAACCATCCCCGGCCAGACAGCTCCGACAACCGGCACCACGGATGTCGAATACTTCTGGGCATTCCGAGACTCTCCCGCACCGCCCAACGGCGGTGTCGAAGGAACCACGGGCACAGTGCCCGCGGGTGGAACCGGCCTGCCGAACAACATCAATGCGGCTGCGATCAGCCCGTATGGTTACTCGATTGAATCGGTTGACAATGCGGCCGCTGGCGACAACAAGTGGCAGATCAAGGTTGACGGCATGAACTCCTACTCGTACTACAGCGCAGTGCGCTACTACGACTGGCAGATGACCTACTACGAGCCGAGCCGAGAGTACCACGTCGAATACGACACGGACAACTGTGGCACAGGCAGCCTGTCTTGCTTCAGCAGTGCCGCGGTCCTCGACCTGCGATACTACCCAGGCACGACCCGTTACAGCACCTCGAGCTTTGCACAGCGAAATCTCGAGAAGGTGACGGTCCCCGGACTCACCATGAGTGCAGCAGACGGCCCCGGATCCGACGTGATCTGGTACCATGATGGCACCTCTTGGGGCGTCATGGGCTACGAGGTCGCGAGTGGCAATGGAATCGAGCAGCCCAACGGCGCCGGCTCCATCTACACTACGCTGGATTACGGCAGTGCGGACGACGGCTACGTCAAGGTCCCGATTCCCGGTGACATCACCGGATACTTCGGTTCCTTCTCGTGGAACAGCTCCTACAGCCTGAACTCCAACAACCGCAACCTGTTCTGTGTCAACACGAACAACAACCCGGTCATGTTTGTGCGCTCGACCTACACTGGCAGCTCCTACAGCAACCCGTGCCTGGCGACGTACTACTACTACCGTTACAACTACGCGTGGAACGGATGGTCCAACCCCGGCTATGACGGCAAGGTCTCCAGCGACTTCCAAGTCGCTTCGAAGGTCAGCGCCATCAAGCCGATGCCGGACACATTCCCGCCCGAGTTCAGCGGCGGTGGCCTCATGGACACCTACGTTGAGGATGCGCGGACCCTGACTGTGACGATTTCTGACGCGGGCGACCCGCCGACCGGCATCAACACGACCGCAGACGCGCCCTCGATGAATTACCGCACCTTCGATGCGGAGGCAGGCACGTGGTCCGGCTGGACCGCACGCGCACTCTCGCCGACAAGTGGCTCCGCCGCTTCCTGCGAGATGTCGGTCTGCAGCTGGTCAACCAGCATCCCGGGTACCGACCGAGGCAACAGCGTCGAATACACGCTGTCCGCCAAGGACAACAACGGCAACTGGAACAACACGACGACTGAAGGCTACGACATCGGAACCCCGACCAAGATCTTCGTCATCGAGTGGCACGACATGACCGCGGGCTTCCAGACCGGTTACGACGTGAGTTACCAGGTCCGCCTGTACGATGTGACCAATGAGATCGAGTTCGCATACGACACCAACTCGAATGCGTACTACGACTACCAGTACATCGGCTTCCAGAACCCCGCGGCCAATGCGGGTGAACAACTGCGAACCCGAGGCGCCGGCTACATCGGAGGTCAAAATCCGTTCAGCACCAACTATCGCATCGCGACAAATGGTGGAGACTACGGCGTCGAAGAGTATGCTGTCGGCATGTCTGAGTTGTTCAACTACAACGAAGAGTTCACCGGCAGCAGCAACGGCTGGCCTTACACGTACTACTGCACCCGTTACTTCACCAGCTACCGCGGTGACTGCAGCACGGTCATTGACCTGCCGAACGACTTCGAGTTCGACTACTTCGGCAGCACCTTCAACGGCACTGCAGGTCACAAGATCCATGCGATTCGCCACGGTGCAATGCAGTTCAGCACGAGCACCTCGACGAACAGCGCGCAGATGATGAACTCCGCGTGGGGAACCACCATGCCCTCTTTGCCGAGCAGCAGCTCATATGCGGCCAACGTGGACCTCGCACCATGGTGGGGTTACTATGCAGCATACTACTGCTACTACAACTCCAACTCGGAGTGCAGCATCCGCACCAAGATGATCCCCTTCGACGGGGCTGGAATGGATGTCACAGCTGACATCACGGTCGACACGATCTGGGACCTCGAGATGAGCCCGATTCGCGTCAACCCGGCCAGCGGCGATTGGCTCCAAGTCTCGGCTGACCTGACTATCATGCCAGGCGTCGAGGTGCAGATCGCAGAAGGCAAGGGAATTGTCATGACCGGTACCTGTGATATCCTCGAGGTTAGCGGCAACGAGACGCACCCGGTGACGATCACCAACATGGGCACGAATTATGCTCAGGGTCTGGCCTTCACCAATGGATGCGCGGACACGGATGATCGACATACGTTCACGCACACGAACTTCGACAACATGACCACCGCAATCAGTGCGGGCAGTCGCAATGGTGCGGCGCCACACTACAACGGCAACGTGGGCAACTTCACATTCAGTGATGTGACCTTCACGGACGTTGGTACGGCGATCAAGCACGGCAGCGGTCAAGGCACGGCCTTCGACCTGTCCGGTGTGAGCATCAGCAACAGTGCCGACAGCTGCATCGACCTGCCCGATGATTCGACCCTCACTTGGGTCGGTGGCTCGGCAACGGACTGCAACACCCACGGCTACACTGGACAAGGTGCGGTCGATACGGGCTCTGGCAGCACGGTCTACATGGAGAACATCGACATCGAAGACGCCGGCGTCAACGGCATCCTCGGCGAGGCGGACAGCCTCACACTGTCGAACATCACCATCATGACCCCCGGCTACGCCGCTCAGCAGAGCGGAACGGCTGTGGCACAGACGGGCACATCGAGCAGTGGTACCTCGATCTCGGCATACAACGTCGAGATGGAAGGATACACCGCGGCGCTGACGACCCACGCGGTCGACAGCATCAGCCTTGAGCAACTCGACAGCACAGGTGACACGAACGGCTTCACGGTCACACCCGCGGGCGCGAGCAGCCCCGCGATCGGTGATACCGGATGGGCCATGGACGACATCTCCGCGGACGGCGGACTCACAATGGCACGCACACAACCCTCGACGATGGACAACCTCGACCTCGGTGGTGCACTGCAGCTCTCTGGAACGGCCCCGAGCACCGATGGTGTGAACGGCAATTCAATCAGCGCAGCAGGCCTGACGATCAACGGCTGTGGATGGCTCATCGATCTGCGCAGTGTCTCCCTCGGAGATGGCAGCGCTGATGCATGGGTGAGCGCAAACTGCGCTTCGACCTCGAGCAGCAACGTTGTGACCATCGCAGACGGTACCATCGCTGGTGACTCCACGAACGACAACTTCGTGTACGCGCGCAACAGTGTGCTCACGATCGCGGAGATGGCTATCACCGGTCAGACCAACTGGGGAGCGAACCTCGCCAGTGCAGGTACGAACGGAGACATCCGCCTGATCGATGTGAACTTCCAAACCAATGACTGTCTGGACTCCAGTGACAGTGCAGATACGTCTGTCTGCTGGGTCGAAGTGCAGAGCAGCACCGCCAAGGTCTACTTCGGTGGCGGGGCGACCGTCTCGGTCTACCGCTCCGGATCATCCGGAAATGCCTTCCAGGCGAACCACGCGGTCTCCACCGCTGTCCACGACAGCACGGGCACCGAGTTGTTCGAGGTTGGAACGTCCCAGACAGATTCGTCTGGTGCGGCAACCGTCTGGTTGATCACGGACCTCTACGAGCGCGACAGCGGCGGAAACACCGTCTTCTCGACCTCGTACGTCGACCACACCATCCGCGCGAGCGGTGGTGCAGGTCAGAACGTGACGACACCGAGCGACCCATGGTACGTGGCGGGCTTCAACCTGGATTACCCGGGCGACCTCCCGCTCGAAGTCGGTGAGTCAATCTCACTGCAGCTTGAGGCCTTCCCGATGGACTTCGGTGGCGCGACCAAGGATTGTGCGTTCTTCGCGAACAATGATTCTGCGTCGACTGTCGGTGGATACTACACCTACACTCGTCAGCTGATCACCTTGTCGACCAACTTGGTCCTCGATGGCTGCAGCGTCCACCTGGAGGGAACCTCCCTCCGCGTGAACCGCAGCTCGGGCAACAACCCGACCATCACCCTGCGAAATGGTGCAGAACTGCTGATCTCTGAGCACGATGGCGACTACGGTCACATCAAGGCACAGTCGAGCAGCCTTCCGTGGACGATGAACATCGAAAACGGCGGCCAGCTGACCATCGACGCGGGTTCAATCCGTGACATGGCTGGCGGCCTCTCCATTGGAGATGGTGCGACGGTTGAGATGCGCAACGGCTCGACCGCCTACGGCAGCCCGAACGCCGCGGATTCAACCGCGACGCTCGATGTCGACGGTGGCACGCTGACCATCAACAACGCCAATGTTCAGAATGCGAACTCCGGAACGGGCATCAACCTCGAGAACACAGCGGCATCCTCGTTGTCGAACGTCCTCGTGAAGAACTCCGCAACCGGCATCACAGTGCTCAACGCAGCACCGACCATCGATGGATTCACTCTGACCGACAACACGGTCGGCCTGGACATCGAGGGTGGCATGAGCCTGCCCAGCATCTACCGCTCGACGATTCTGTCGGGTGAGAGTCCGGGCTGGACCACGCACGAGGTCGACATCACTGCATTCGCCAAGAACAACAACTTCGTGCAACTCGGTGTCAACCAGGTGTACGGTGGCGGCAACTCGGATCCGATCTACGGTTCTTACTACGCCAAGTACTTCCTGACGACCGACCGATACCGCATCGCGGTGGACGACGGCTCAGGCTTGACGAACGTGACCGCAGGCGGCGCAGGATACTACCCCTACGCAGCCAGTGATCCGGACGGCGGCTCGAACTACGCCGGCGGTGTCGGCGGCGAGCCCCAGTGGGACTGCAACTACTACGGTTACCAGTACAACCCGGGTGGCTCGTACCAGTACGGCTACTACGGTTACCTGATCAACTACGGTGGTTACATCAACAACGGCGGGTTCAACAACTACCCGCTCGACTTCGGATTCCGTCTGGAGTCGGCTGAAGGCCTGACGCAGAACACGAACTACTACCCGTACCACTTCTGGGGCAGCTACTGGCCATCGTTCTACTACAGCGGCCAGTGGGCACCACCCGAGGGCTTCAACGGCATGTGGGGCTCCTACAACGTCTGTCAGGACTACGCATACAGCGCTGTCACTCCGAACCCCGCCGGCTTCCGTGTGGCGTTCCCGATCATCGACACCTCTGATGCGAACATCGAGAAGGTCGTGATGTACGTGGACATGGTCCACTACGGCGCGGACTACTTTGCAGACCGCTTGGACCTCACCGTGCGCACTGGCAACAGCGTCGCGAGCCTGATGAGCGCAGACTACGGTCGAGAATTCGGAACCGCAGCAATCAGCAACGGTGTGATCACAGGTGCCGACACCGGCATCGAGATCGGCGGAGGACGCGCGGCGGCAGACCTGTCGGCGATCACCGTGTCGAGCCCGGTCAACGAGGGTCTCCTCGTGTCCGGCTCCTCAGGAGTCGAAATCGATGGTCTCAACGTCGACAGTGGACGCTACGGTGTCCGTCTGGCGAGTGGCGCTGCGGGCAAGCTCAGCATCGCGAACATGGACCTTGACGGTCAAACGCAGGATGCGCTTGTCCTCTCGAAGGACCTGACTCTCGAAGCGAGCGGTACCATCCAGAACGCGGGCGGCTCCGGTATCCGCATCCTGTCTGCGAGCACGGGTGACTGGCTGTTCGATGGATTGAACATCGACAACAACGGCGTCGGTGTTGAACACGAAGGCAGCGGCAATCTGCGGCTGACCGACACAATCCTGATGGGCAACAATCAGGACGTGGACCTGTCTGGTTCAGCGACGATGGAGTTCCTCGAAGGAGATGTCAGCCAATCCGGCATCTCTGCGACGGACAATTCGAAGTTCACCCGTTTGCGTTCTCTGGACGTTGACGTCACAGCAGACTCGAGTGGTGTTGCGAACAGCCCGGTCAAGATTCTGGACGGTGACAATTATGTCATCGACAGCGGAATGACCGATGCGAATGGTGCAGTCGACGGAATGGAGTTCAAGACCTACACGGTCGACTCCGGTGGTGTGACAACAGCCAACCTCGCGGGTTACCAACTCGTGACAATCGGCAAGGTCGCCTACAGTTCTGGCAGTACAATCGACATCCGTTACGCGATCAACACGATCACGCTCACGGATGCCTCGGGCAACACGGCTTCGACCGCGTTGTCAGATTCAATCGATGCACGAACCTGCTACAGTTACACGTCGAGTTCCTACAACGTCATGGGTGCTTGTACGAATCTGAACTACCAGAGCAGCCGCACGGTGGATGGCGTCGTCGAGTATGGCTATTATGCCCTTGGAGACAACGGAGTGAGCACGACCATCGACATGACCAATCAGGTCATTCAATTCGATGCACCGTTCAACTACTTCCAGATTGGCAGCAAAGGGATTTCGTTCAACAACTCGATCATCTTCACCACGGGTACGTACAACAGTGACACGAGAATATATCCGGTGTATCCGTACACCGGTCACGTCTACATGGACAACGTGACGATAATTTCGATGGGCGATGAGAGCAGTGGCGACCCGTCGAGCTTCACAATTGGATACTCGGGTACCTACAGCTACGGCAACTACCACATCAATGACAGCACCCTGCTCGGATTGAAGAACATCGGAACTGGTGCTGGATACTACGCGGCCAACGGTGACCTTGAAGTCACGAATTCGATGATCATGCACTACCGATCCAGTGAGAAGTCTCCAGCGATCTTCTATGACGACATGTGCATCCAGTCCGCTGGATTCGACGACGTCGTCATCGAGGGCAACACGATGGTGGATTGTGGCGTGGGCGTCTTCGTCCCCTACAACTACTACAGTGTCTCCACCTATTACAGTGGAAACGGCACCAACAATATGCACGTCAATGACAACACCTTCGTGGATTGCGTCAACCTGTGCATGTGGTACTACCTCAACGTCAATGCGGATGGTGCCCAGTTCAACGGCAACACCATCACCGGCACCAGCCCGCGATACGCGGTCTACAGCCAGGACGGTACACTGAACGACATCACCATCGATGGCAACACCATCGCTGCCGACAACCCGGTTTACCTGCGCGGCACGAAGGAGTGGACGATCTCGAACAACGACATCACCGGTATCGCCAGTGCAGCCAATGCGTGCATCTACGCACTCAATGGCCACGGCACGATTTCCGGCAACACCTGCACTGACGCAGACGGCGGTATCGCCATCAGCGGCATCCGCAGCGGCAATGATGTCCACATCGACGGCAACACGATCGACTTCAGCGCCGGTCGTCTCCCGACCAGCGCGGTCGGCATCTACCTGGACAGCTGTGGCCTCGATGAGGTCTTCATGTCGAACAACATGGTCTCGACCGTGATGAACGCCCTGAACACGGACGGCTGCAAGGTGACGGACAACGGCTCTGCCTACACCGGTCTCGGTGGCGGCGCGGGTCGAATCCACAATGTCGACCAGCAGCAGAGCACCTTCAGTCCGCAGAACGTGACCGTCGACGTCGGCGACACGATCCGCTGGACTTCGCGTGCCTACGGAACGGATGGACAGCCCCACACGACAACTGCAGACTCCGGTCAGAACATGACCTGGGACAGCCAGGCGATGAACCTCGGTTCCTCGTTCATGGTGCAGTTCAACACGGCGGGTGTCTACACCTACCACTGTGTGGCACACACGGCGATGACGGGCACGATCACAGTGGTCGTGAACAGCGGCAACAACCTGATCACCACGGGCATTGATGTGCTCGGTGGCGGCGATGACGTCACGCTGAACGGCGTGAGTGTCTCGGGCTACGGTCTCGGTCTGTCGCAGAACGGCGGCAGCTTGCACATGGCAGGCGGCACGGCGATTCTCGGTGACGCGACTGCGGTCGAAGTGACCAACGTCGATGTCTCGTCGAACGGCGCGACCGCGAGCGCGAACAGCACCTACGGTGTTGCGCTCGATGTCGTGAGTTCGAGCGGAATGGACGTCCTCAACCTGGCTGGCTTCAATGTCAACGGCGCAGTGGGTGTCCTCGCGGACGGCCACGAAGACTTCCGCTGGAACGGCGGCATATCCGCTGCTGGAACCACGCTGGAGACTGTGAACGGTGCATCGGGCACCATCGAGAACATGTCGGGTTACTTCGACATTGGACCGATGGTCATTGTCTTGCCATGGTCGACGACCGCTGGCACAGGCAACGCCATGGGCGGCGGTGGAACGGGTACCCAGATCAACGCGGGTGCTTACTCGACCATCACCAGCATCGGCAACGGTGTGCTCAACAACGGCATGATTGGGGCTGGCCCCACCAAGCTGATTGTGGACAGTGATGCAATCGTTCACGAGGGCAACCTCTTGGATCTGACCGTGACCCACATGGGCAGCCCGGCGACTGACGTCGGTCTGTTCATCCGCAGCGTGCCGGACTTGGCGCGCTCGGAGTACGTGAGTCCGTCATGGCGCAGCAGCGCTGGACGCACCATCACGGTGGACGGCATCATCTACGATTGGCTCGGCAGCAACCTGCTGAACGACGCCGACGACATGATGCCCGGACCTGTGGCAGTCAACGCCTCCACAGGCGCGCACATGCGCGTCACTTGGGATGCGAACTTCATGTACATCATGCTGGCCGGACCGACATTCTCTCTGACCGACGGCATGTTCTACCTCGACACCACCGCGGGTGGCTCGTCCACCGGCGACAACTGGCACGTGACACACACGCTGCCGTTCGAGGCGGACTACATGCTGTGGATCGAGGACCTCAACAACTGGGGTGTTCGCAAGGTCATGCCCACGGGCAACTGGGTCGACACGACCTCGAGCTGCAGTGGCATGGACGCCAGCATCTTCGTGGGCAACCCGCTCACGCAGACTCCGATCTCGGAGTGGCGAATCCCATGGGACTGCATTGGTGAGCCCGCACTCGACATCCGCTGGCTCGCTCTGGTCCAGTGGGATGGCGTGCCCGGCTTCGGCCAGGCCGGTCAAGTGGCCGGTGCCTTCCCTGAGCAGGCCTACGACAACGCGACGACCTCGGGTCAGACCTTCAGCGACTTCGGCACCTTCAACCTGATTGGTGGCGACCTCGACGACGGAACCCTCGATGACCACCTGTTGATCTTCCGAACCTACACTGGTTCGAACACGCCGGGCTCAGCCCACGTGTACCAGATCATGGTCAAGGTCCGCAACACCGAAGGCGACTATTGGGACTGGGGCGGTTACGTCCCCCTGATCATGACGCAGAACCAGGACATCAGCATCGATATCCTGCGTGCAAAGCCTGTGATCGAGGACCTGGTCGACGTCTCCTATGACGAAGACTCGGGATCGCACACAATCACGCTGATTGACAAGGCGTCCGACTATCAGGACGCCTCGGATGCACTGGGCTGGTTCGTGACGGACCATCCCGGCAACACCCACAGCTACCCGACGCCCTACACCTACGGGCTGAGCGGCGGCAGCGGTGTTGGTGGCAGTGTCACAGGCGCATCCATGAGCGTCGACACCCTGCAAGACCAGTTCGGCGGCCACCGCCTCATCCTGACCGTGATCGACACGCACGGCATGATGGCGATGCAGTCGATCGAGATTGGCGTCTGGAACGTCAACGACCCGCCGGTCATCTGCAACGCGAACCGGTTTGACTGCATGCCCGTCCTCTACGACGATGGCAGCGGCAACCTGAACGTCCACGATGAGAACTTCAACGGACTCATCACCAAGGAACTCGGTGACACTTCGAACGCCTCGCGCTCGTATGTCATCGACATGCAGAACGAGCAGGAGCAGTCGGATTGGAACAACGAAGCCATCCCGCAGTCCTACACTTGGATCGCGGATGAGGGCGTCGACTGTGTGCCCTTCAGCACCGATGTGACCAGCAACGTGCTGAGCATCGCAGAGAACACCATCAACGAAGCTGGTGGCAACTGCGACATCACGCTGAGCCTGACCGACGGAGCCTCCGAGAACTCGAACGCCGATGACGTGGTCGTGAATTTCATCGTCAACCCGGTGAACGACGCGCCGCAGATCAAGGACTTCGATGCAACCTCGAACGTCTATATCGAGAAGGCCAATGGTGCCCTCGAACTGGACTGGTTCTGGGACGTCGACGAGGATGACGAAGATGCGAACAACCTGACCTTCGACCTCTCGCGCCTGATGGCTGACAACGACCACCCGGTCGGCCAGCTGTCGTGGAGCGTCGAGGAGACGCAACTGTGTGCCTACGGGAACTACTTCACCATCAGTGTCGACAACGACGCTGACACACTGGAGTTGGACCTGATCGACGATGCAGCAACCGATGCTCCGACCTCGGAGATCGACTTCCTGCAGGATGCGGATGGTGACGGCATCGCTGACGGCGGTGTGCACCAGATGCAGCCGGCGAGCGGTGTCTACTGCACGGTCTATGTCTGGTTGAATGACACGGCGTCCGCGCCGAGTCACATCGACTATGCACAGAGCCCGTCAGGTGTCTACGAGCAGCGCAGTGTGCGCGAGACGATCTACATCCGTGTGATCAACTCGGATGAGGCCCGACCGGACTACCACTTCGATGAGGACGCTGGCTTCAACTGGCTCAACATCGAGGCGGTTCTCCCCGGAACGCGTGTGCCGTTCGATGTCGTCGTCACCAACGACGGCGATGACCCCGAGCTGTACAACTACGGCCACGACGTGCAGGTGCGCTTCTACGCTGATGACAACCCCACGCTGATCCAGGACCAGGTTACCCTGTCCTGGGCAGATGGTGAGGTCCCCGACATCGGTGAGACTGTGACAGTACGCGGCTACGTGACGCTGAACAACCCGACGGAGTATGTGCGCGCCTTCATCGAGGTGCGAACGATCAATCCGTTCACCGGAGATTACATCGACAGTTCGATCCGCCGACCGGCGCTCGAGGAGCTGAATTGGGCGAACAACAACCTGACCACGGACGACACGGACGATGGCCTCCCGGCCATGGTCCGCCTGCGCCCGGCCACCTCGGTGGCCAGCTTCGCGCCCGGCCTGATGGCCGTGAGCTTGGTGGGTGCCTTCGTCGGTGCTCTCCTGATGCGCTCGCGCCAGGAAGAAGAGGAAGAGGGCCTGATGGCCCTCGACCTCTCCAGCGACGATGAGGCGGTCAGCCCGGTCATCGCGACGATTCTACTCGTCGCGATCACCGTCGTGCTCTCCGGTGTGATCTATGTCTGGGCCCAGAGCCTGGCCAGCGACACCACCGGGAAGGCGACACCGCGTCTGACCTTCGATGCGGATGCGCGCTTCGAGCACACGGGCGACCAGTCGCTCTGGTTCTGGCGAGTCAACGTCGTCAGTCACGACAACGAGCTCGCTGCACAAGCAGTGTATGTCACGGTCCAGTGGACCGATGATGCGGGAGTGGTGCACAGCGAACGGACAAGTCTGGCAGAACCAGACGGCGTCTACGGCCGCGTACCCTCGAACAGCGAAGAGCTGGTCACGTACAAGGACTCGATCAATTGCAATCAGGATTGTTCCGCCGGCTTCGGTGCGAACGACGTCATCCAGATTCGCATGACGGATGATGGCACACCGATTCAGGATGCCACCATCACGCTCCAGTACGCGCCAGCAGGCGGCACAGCGGTCATCTTGATGACCTACGCCGCCAGCTTCAACCCGCCCGGCATCCAGCCGTCGTACTGAGGCAGAAGATAACCACAGGGGCCACCCGAAGGTGGCAGAGTGGGGGCGCTTCGGCGCCCCCCTCTGAGCCCCCCGCCCCTCATCCGAGGGGTGGGGGTTTCTCCCGTTTCCGATTCCTACCCCATTCCATTGAGAGAGATGCCCCATGACCGTCAAAGCCGTCTGCTTCGACTGTGATGGCGTCTTGATCGACACCGTCGCTTCATGGCGCATCATCCACGAGCACTTCGGCACCAATAGCGGTCCGATGCTCGACCGGTTCCTGGCCGGCGAGGTCACCGATGCCGAGTTCATGGCCGATGACATTCAACATTGGAAATCGGTGCAGTCCCAGATCCATCGCGATGAACTGATGCGATGTTTCCAAGGCGTGGCCCTGATGCCCGGCGCCCGCGACCTCATCGCCGCGCTGCAAGCCCGCGGGGTGAAGATCGCCATCGTCAGCGCCGGTGTGGATTTGCTGATCGGCAGCATCGCCCAGATGTTGAAGGTCGACGACTGGGTTGCGAACGGATTCCATTACGACGATGCGGGATTCCTGCTCGACGAGGGCAACGTCAGAGTGCCCGCACATCACAAAGAAGAGATGGTGGAAAAATTCGCCCGCATCAACGATATCGAACCCCATGAATTGGTGAGCATAGGGGACAATCATACCGACCTGTCAATGGCGATTCCCGGCTCCGGCTTCATCGGCTTCAACGGCCAAAAGCAATCCGCCATCGACGGCTTCGCTGCCGCCGGTGTTCCCCACGTCCGCGAACCGGACTGTCGCCTGCTGTGGCCACACCTCTTCGAAGGTGAGTCATTCCCCGCCGTAGGCGGGGAATGAGTCAAAGGCCAGTCGACCCCCCTGACGGCCTGATGAAGCGGCCTGGCCTCGCCCTCATTCTCGGGATTCTTATCCTGATTCCGCTCGGCTCGGTCTCTGCGGGCAGCGATGCCCCCGTGCCGATCGAGGTGTGGCACTCCTTCGCCGCAGAGAGCCAGGAGGAGGAGACCTTCCTCGAAGCGATCGCCACGTTCGAGGCCGCCCACCCCCACATCGAGATCGAGGTCACGGCCGTGCCTTTCGGCGATATCGACCAACTCTTCCAGACCGCAGCCCAAGGCGGAGAAGCACCGGACCTCGTGCGACTCTCCAGCGACCAATTGGGAAAAATTGGCCAGGTCCGCGTTCAAGGCTTCCCGATTCTCGAAGACCTGCGCCCGCACATCACGCCACTCGAACGCGCCACCTTTGATTCACGCGCCCTCCAATCGATGCGTTACGGCGATGCACTCTACGGCATCCCCGCCAGCCAAGATTGTCTCTCCCTGCTCTACAACAAGGCCCTCTTCGATGCCGAGGGTCTGGCCTATCCCGATGAGACCTGGACCGAGGCTGATCTGCTGTCCGCGGCAGAGAATCTCACGCATGGCGATACCCATGGATTGGCTGTGCCGGTCAAACTCCCCTACTGGTGGTTCCCCTTCCAGACCGGATTCGGCGGTTCTCTATTCGATGCCGATGGCAATCCCACACTCGATTCCAATGGCAGCGCAACCGCACTCGACTGGTGGTTCGCCCTCGAACAGGAGCATGAGGTCGTGCGGACCGGTACCCAGGTCGAGACGATGGAGGCGCAGTTCATCCAGTCCGAAGCGGCGATGATCATCGATGGCCCGTGGAATTGGGCAACTTACGCCGCGGCCCGGCTCGACGTCGGTCAGGCCCTCCTGCCCCTGATCGACGGTGGCGAGCGCGCCTCACCCCTGGTGACGACCAAGGGCTGGTCGGTGGCCAAACAGAGCCCACACAAGGTCGAATCGACAGCCCTCGCCCTCCATCTGGCTTCGCCCCAAGTGCAGAAGGTCTTCGCGCTGGAGACCATGACGATGCCGACCGCGGTCCAGACCATCGACGATGCAGAGGTCCGGGCCGACCCGGTCCTGTCCGGCTTCATCGATCAGGCCGACAACGCCACCTTCGCGCCGACCACACGCGCCATGTCGATGGTCTACGGACCGCTCAGCACCGCCTTCGAACAAGCACACGGCGCCACGGCCTCAGCAGCCGAAGCCCTCGCGGGTGCAGATGCCCAGATGGACGTGCTCCTGTCGGGTCAAGATGCGGCCGACCCCTTCCCCCTCCTCCTCGGTTATCGGACCATTGAAGTCACGATTCCGACACAGGAGAATGCGACGGAGTACCTCGTTCATGTAGATGGGGAACTGCATACAACTTTGAGAGTGGGAGAGATGGGTGAGCCCGGTGCGAACTATGATTCCTGTACCTCGAATGGCGTCGAATTACTCCGTTCAGATGGCATCCCCATCGTCCCTCCGACAGCGGACTCGTGGACCTGTGGTCTGACGGGAATGGTGCCTGAGTTCAGCCATGCCATCGAGATCTTCGCCGTGTCCAACGATGGACAGACATCCATTTTCTCATCGAACATGACGACGAGTGTCACCGACGTCCTGCCGCCCGCACCCGAGATCAGCCCGATTCTCTTCGCCATCGGCTCGATCGTTATCTCGATGATCGCCCTGCTCTGCTTCCTTCGTTGGCGCGACGCGCGGGAAGGAAAACACCGCGGAAAAATGGCCCATGTCTACATCGCACCGGCCCTGCTCGCGCTCGCTGTCCTGACCTTCTATCCGGTGATTTACGGCATCTATCTCGCCTTTACCGATGCCAATCAGACGCATCTTGGAGATGAGACATGGGTGGGCCTGGCGAATTTCACCACGGTCTTCGCTTCCGCCGGATTCCTCCGCGTCACCCTGTTCACCTTGGTCTGGACAGTGGCCAATGTCGTCGCTCACGTCGGCCTTGGCCTGGGCCTTGCTCTGGTGCTCAACAATCCGCACATCAAGGGGAGAACGGCTTACCGAACCGCATTGTTGCTGCCGTGGGCGATTCCATCCTACATCTCGGTCCTCGTCTGGAAAGGCATGCTCCAACCCGAGGGACTCGTCGATGCGATCCTCGGCACCGACTTCGAGATGCTCGCCGACCCGACCGGCGCACGCACCTTGGTCATCCTCGTCAACATCTGGCTCGGCGTTCCCTTCATGATGATGTCACTCAGCGGCGCCATCCAAGCCGTCCCCCAGGACATGTACGAGGCGGCGGCCGTCGACGGCGTCAGCGCCTTTCACCGATTCAGACACCTCACCTTGCCCAACCTCAAGAGCGCGATTGTCCCTCTCTCATTGCTCGGATTCATTTGGACATTCAACATGTTCAACGTCATTTATCTGATGACGGACGGCGGCCCAGACATGCGATTCGGAGAACCCGGTGAGACGGACATTCTCATCACCTACGTCTACGATGTCGCCTTCCGAGATGGGGCATATGGCGTCGCAGCGGCCTGGTCTGTGGTCATCTTCGCCATGCTCATCGCCTTCTCATGGGTCTACATGAAGCGCACCCAAGCGACGGAGGCCAGCGCATGAAAGAGTCGTGGGGTCTGGCCAAGCGCTGGTATACACCCGCCGAGGTTTCCACCCTCCGATTGTGGATTCCCATCGCCATCGCCATCAATGTGGCATTGCTCAGCACGGATTGGATCCGCGCATCCGCCGTGACACTGCAACTGGGACTGCTCGCCTGTGGAGCCATGGGCTTGCTCTGGTGGTTGCTGCCCGATGGGGAAAATGGATGGAAGCGGGATATGGCGCTGGCCAAGGCCGGCCTGGTGCTGCTCATCGCCATCCTGCGATTCGCGGCAGGACCCCAGATGGCGATTGACATCTTCGTCCTCGCTTGGCTGATCATCCCCGCCAGCCTCGCCTTGGTTTGGCTCTCAAGCCCGATTGTCTCGGCCTGGGCCAAGGGTCGCATCACGACCGAAGGGGCCGAGGCGGGCTTGGCGCGCAACAAGGCCCTGTCGCCGCGCCTCGGCGCCGCCGGTGCGCACATTCTGCTGCTCCACGCCGTCTCCATCGTCCTCCTGCCCGTGCTGTGGATTCTCGATGTCGCCCTGTCTCCCGGCAACATCCTCGGTGGCGACATCGGCAGTTCGGACTGGACCACCGAACACTTCGAAAAGATGCTCGATGGCGATTCTTCCTTCTGGATTTGGCTGAGAAATTCACTCATCGTCAGCCTCGGCACGACCCTCATGGGGTTGTTATTGGCCGTCCCGGCCGCCTATGCCTTCGCCCGCTACCGATTCCGCGGCCGTGACGGCGCGATGTTCGCCTTCCTGCTCGTCCAGATGTTTCCCGGCATCATCATCCTCGTGCCCTATTTCATGGTCATGAAGTCACTCGGATTGCTCAACACCAGTCTCGGGCTGATCCTCGCCTACAGCGTCACCGCCTTGCCACTCTGCGTCTGGATGCTGAAGGGCTTCTTCGACACCGTGCCAAGAGAACTGGAGGAAGCGGCACTGCTCGATGGTTGCAACCAATTCCAAGTATTCTACAAAGTCGTCCTGCCCTTGTCGATCCCCGCCGTCGCCGTCACGGCCCTGTTCAGCTTCCTCGCCGCGTGGAACGAATACCTGCTCGCACTGACCTTCAACACATCCAACGACATGTACACCCTTCCCGTGGGGTTGGCAAGCCTGATCTCCTCGACCGGCCAAGCCTGGGGAGACTTCGCCGCGGCCTCCCTGCTCGTCAGTCTGCCCGTCGTCATCCTTTTCATCTTCTTCCAGCGGTTCCTCGTCGAGGGATTGAGTGCCGGGAGCGTCAAGGGGTGATCCAATGGTCGAAGTCAGATATGAGAACGTCACGAAGCGATACGAGAATGAATTTGAGGCCGTCAAGGGCCTTGACCTCGAGATTCGAGACGGAGAATTCCTCGTTCTGCTCGGACCATCCGGTTGTGGGAAATCAACCACACTTCGCATGCTCGCGGGCCTTGAAGATGTCAGCGAGGGCAGCATCCTCATCGATGGCGCAGTGGTCAATGACCTGCCACCCGGCGCCCGTGGACTCGGCATGGTCTTCCAATCCTATGCGCTCTATCCGCACATGACCATCGCCGAGAATCTCTCTTTCGGACTGCGCATGGCCAAGGGAGAGGCACGACTCTCCGACACGGAGATTGTCCAGCGGGTACAAGACACGGCCAAGCTGATGGAATTGACCGACCAACTCGACAAGAAACCCAAGCAACTCAGCGGCGGTCAACGACAGCGCGTCGCACTGGGTCGGGCCCTCATCCGTCAACCCAAAGTCCTCCTGATGGATGAACCACTTTCAAACCTCGATGCAGAACTACGCCACCAGATGCGCGCCGAAATCCGTCGACTGCACGACACCTTGGGCACGACAACAGTCTACGTCACCCACGACCAGATCGAGGCGATGACACTCGCCGACAGAATCGCCATTCTCAACGAGGGCGTCCTTCAGCAACATGGAGCCCCGTTGGACGTTTACAACGACCCCGCGAACGAATTTGTGCGTGGATTCCTGTGCAAACACATCGACGAAATCGTTGAGACTGCGAACACCCTCTTCCCCCCTGAGTGAGACCCATGCGAAAGGCCCTGATGCTCGTCGGACTCCTGCTTTTGGCGGGCTTGCCAATGACGGCCAGTGCCGATGCAGATCCAGTTCGGGTCCGCGAATCAGGGACGATTTTCACCTACTCTGGTGCCGCCAATAGCGTCCAAGTGGCCGGTGAATGGGATGATTGGCAAGGTCGAACCGACCTCGCCCTAGTTGGCGAAGAATGGTCGGTCTCGATGGACCTGAATGCCGGTATGTATTGCTACAAGCTCATCGTCGATGATGTCTGGACCTTCGATTCCAGTGAAGCCTACCGCGGTTATTGCGGCGGTTTTGAAAATAGCGTCGTGCGCGTGGCGGATACCTCGCGCGGCATCTTCACGGCAACTGTCGAAAATGACACCCTGACCGTGCTCTGGCACGCGGGGACAGACGGCGGCGAACCCGACTCCATCTCCGAAGATCTCGATGCGATGGACTGGGATGCAACGACCTGGTCTTGGACGACGGATCTCACAAGCTTTGCCGAGGGCAAGCATACGCTACATCTGCAAGCCACAGACGCCGATGGCACCGCAGCAGAAGACCTGCTGTTGCCCTTTTGGGTTGGACCACAGCGCGATTTCGTCTGGGAGGACGCCCTGATCTACATGGTCATGACCGACCGCTTCGTCAATGGCGATCCGAGCAATGACCGGCCACCGATGAATGCCGTCTCCAATGGCGCCGACTGGATGGGTGGCGACTTCGCTGGCGTCACCCAGATGATTCAGAATGGATATTTCGACCAACTTGGGGTGAATGCGCTCTGGTTGACGCCGTTCAATGCGGTGGCGAATGGCAGCGGGTCGAGTTCGGATGGCGACCATCAAGTCGCAGCTTATCACGGCTATTGGCCGGTCTCGGCGCGCGGCGTCGATGAGAGACTGGGCTCTAAGGAAGACCTCCACGATTTGATTCAATCCGCTCACAATGCGGGCATCCGCGTGCTCGGCGACTTCGTCGTCAATCACGTGCACGAGGAGCACGAATACGTGCTGGAGCACCCCGATTGGTTCACCCAAGGCTGCATCTGTGGTTCTGAAGACTGCGATTGGACCGAGGAGAGAATCGACTGCCAATTCGCATCCTATCTTCCGGATGTGAACTGGCGAAATCGCAACGCTTCCGAGCAGATGATCGAGGACGTGATGTGGTGGATGGAGACCTTCGACTTGGATGGCGGGCGCATCGACGCGGTCAAGCATGTCGAGGATTTGGCGGTCACCAACCTCGCGGTTCGCATCAACGAACGCTTCGAAACTGCTGGCACCGATTACTATCTCAAGGGCGAGACGGCGATGGGCTGGGCGGGCCACTCATTGGATGAGAATCGCGAACAATACGACACAATCAATCGCTACATCGGCGATGGCCAACTCGACGGTCAGGCCGACTTCGTGCTCTACCATGCCGTGGTTGACAATGTGTTCACCAGTGGTGTGATGGATTACGAGCATCTCGACTATTGGACGGCGCGCAGCCAGGACCAGTACGTCGATGGCGCGACCATGGTGCCCTTCATCGGCAGCCACGACGTGCCCCGATTCGCATCTCGTGCCGACCCCGGTACCGAGGATGAATGGAATCAATGGGAGGAGGATGGATTGCCGGGCCAGCCCGGCACCGAGGAGCCCTATCAGACGGCCTTGCAGGCCTTCACCTGGCTGATGACCACGCCGGGGGCAGCGATGATCTACCAGGGCGATGAATACGGCGAATTCGGCGGCGCCGACCCCGACAATCGTCACATGCTGCGGACCGAAAATCTCAGTGAATGGGAATCCACACTCCAACGACAGGTCGAACAGATCGGTCAGTTGCGCGAACAAAACACACCGCTGCGACGCGGCACCTATACCTCACTTCACAACGATACAGACAGCATCGTCTGGTCGATGGAGAGCGAATATGAGATCGCCATCGTCGCGATGAATCGCGGACGAGAAGCCGTCAACATCACCGTCACCGGCTTCGAGGCATGGGATTCACTGAACGGCATTCACATGGATGCGAATGGCACCTTCCAGATGCCGCCGAACAGCGTCGCCATCTTCCTACCCGCCGACCCGCCGCCGATCACCGAACCGGATGGGCATTGCCTGACCGTCGACAATCTGAGTGTCAATGAGACGCTCTATGTGACTCTGGATTTGGTCAACATCTGCATGAAGGACATCAATTATCCCGGCGTGAACGCGAGCGCGGACCATACCGGCGTCAGCGGATTTCACAACGGCTCTGAATGGTACTACATCATCTGGTACAATTCGTCGATTC